>Ga0247742_10000133_pt1 | contig 64235 bp, 57 predicted proteins | sample UWRJL208509C2_FD_180944 | JGI IMG/M metagenome (GOLD analysis project Ga0247742, IMG submission 180944) | Plant litter microbial communities from Arlington Agricultural Research Station in Wisconsin, United States - UWRJ-L208-509C-2 | ecosystem: Environmental > Terrestrial > Plant litter >...
GGTGATTTGGTCGTAGTCCTGGGTATCCATGAACACGAAGTCTTCGCCGTCCTGGTACAGGTACTGGTAATCGCGGCGGTCCACCGTAGCGGTTTCAATCTTCAGGCCGGCGTTGAAGGTCTTGTCGACCACCTTGCCGGACATGACGTTGCGCATTTTGGTGCGGACAAAGGCACCGCCCTTGCCCGGCTTGACGTGCTGGAACTCGATGATGTTCCAGAGCTGGCCCTCGAGCTTCAGTACGGTCCCGTTCTTGATGTCGTTTGTGGTTGCCACTCGTATCCTCTGGTTATCGCACTGGTTCTGACTGCCAGCTATCTATGCCAAGCAGGCGTACCAATCGGCCCGCCAGCGCGTATTTATCAAAAATCCAAGAACCATTCTACCGGCAAATGTGCCAAAGGCTTGCGGGGAGTGTTCCACCCGGCTTCAGGAAGCGAGTTCCAGCACATTCCGTGCCCTCTGAAGGGCAACAGCTGAGGAATATATCAGCGCAGCATCAGCTGCCATGGCTACTCGCAGGTCCAAGGCCCTGGCGAATTCTTCGGACGCTGCCAGTGCGTTGCCGCTGACGAAATATGCCCGGCCAAGATACTGGTGCACAATAGCTTCCTTCGGGCTGCCCTGGACATCCTGCAACAGGTGCCTGAACAACTGGACAGCACGGTCCAGCCGGTTGGTTGCCCGATGGACTTCGGCCTCAAAAATCCTCAACCGGAACGACTCCGGATCTTTGTAGCGGGCCTCAGCCAGGAGCTCCGCTGCCTCCTTGGGCTGATTGTCCAGAAGAAGGGCCATGATGCGATCTGCAGGGTCCTCCGAGGCCGCAAGGGCGGACTCCATGGCTTCCTCATTGACAACCACTGGCAGCAAAGTGTCCGGGTTCAGGCGGACTCCCGGGAATCCGGCTGTTGGCCAGTCGCTGACGCCTTCACGAAGAGTGACGGTCATGATGCGATCTCCTGGTAGGCGGCAAACAGGAGCGAGGTGTCAGGAACTTCCAGTATGCCCGGTTTGGCCACGCCATCGAGGACAACAAACCGGAGCAGGTCACCACGGGACTTCTTATCCCGGCGCATCCCATCAAGAAGGCCTTGCCAGCGGTCCTTGCGGTAGGTGGTGGGCAGACCGAGGCTTTCCAGAATAGTGCGGTGCCGGTCGGCGTCAGCGTCGGACAAACGGCCAACGCTTCGCGACAACTCGGCTGCAAACATCATGCCCACGGATACAGCGGCACCGTGACGCCACGAGTAGCGTTCCACGAGTTCGATGGCATGGCCCAGGGTGTGCCCGTAGTTCAGGATTTCGCGGAGGCCCGATTCCTTCAGGTCCTGGGAGACGACCTCAGCCTTCACAGCGATGGCACGTTCGATAAGCTCCCGGACAACATCCGATCCGGGGTCCATCACGGCGTCGGTGTTCTTTTCGACGAGGTCAAGGATGGCCGGATCCGCGATGAAACCGCATTTGATCACCTCTGCCATTCCGGAAATGAGCTCGTTCTTCGGCAGGGTCTGAAGAGTGTCAAGGTCAGCCAGGACAGCAGCCGGCGGGTGGAAAGAGCCCACCAGGTTCTTGCCCTCGGCAGTATTGATGCCGGTCTTGCCGCCCACCGAGGCATCCACCATGCCGAGAAGGCTCGTTGGCATGTGGATGACTTTGACCCCTCGAAGCCAGGTTGCAGCCACAAAGCCGGCAAGGTCAGTTACTGCACCGCCGCCGACAGCCACGATGGCATCAGATCGAGTGAAGTCGTTCTGACCCAGCACCTGCCAGCAGAACGCCGCCACCTGGATGTGCTTGCCTTCTTCAGCGTCCGGGATTTCGGCCGTGAGCGCGGTGAAGCCTGCAGCTTCGAGCTCGTCCCGCACAGTATCGCCGGTCAGGCGAAGCGCCCGCGGGTGGATCACCAGAACGCGGCGGACACGTTCGCCCAGCTTCGCCGGCAGGGTGCCCAACAGGCCCCGGCCCACCACGACGTCGTAGTTTTCATTAACGGACTGACCGGTCACCTTGATGACAGTTGCTTCGGAGCTCACTTTTCAACTTCCTCTTTCAAGGCTGCATGCTGGAGCAGCCGCTCCTCCAAGTGGAGGCCGATTTCCGCCACGGATCCGGTACGGACATCCATGACAATGTCTGCAAGACGCTCATAAACCGGACGTCGGGTGGCGAACAAGGCCTCCCAACGGGTCATGGCGTCACCCTGCAGCAAGGGCCGCCCGGTGTTGCGTGCAATTCTGTCAGCGACCGTTTCCGCATCACATTCCAGATAGACCACGGTGCACTCCCCCAACAATTGCTGGGTCCCGGAGTCGAGCACTGCTCCGCCGCCGAGGGAAATAATGGCCGGATCGATCTTCGCGGACTCGATGGCCTTGGCCACAGCCCGCGCTTCAATCTCGCGGAAGGCGTGTTCTCCCCTGCCTGCGAAAATATCGGCAATGCTGCCATGGGCGGCAACAACCACAGCATCAGTGTCCACAAAAGGCAGACGCATCTGATGGGCCAGCTGCTGACCTATCGCCGATTTTCCGACGGCCATGGGTCCAACCAGAACTATGGGCCGGCCATCCGGGATAGAGCGGACCACTACCGGCCGACCGTGTCCAAGGTAGCCGGGATGCTTTCAAGGTAGCTTTGCAGGTTGCGCTGGGTCTCAGGCACAGAATCACCACCGAATTTCTCGGCCACAGCCTCAGCCAGCACCAATGCCACCATGGCTTCGGCCACAACGCCGGCCGCAGGCACGGCACAAACATCAGAGCGCTGGTGATGTGCCTTGGCAGGCTCCCCGGTGCTGACGTCAATGGTGCGCAACGCGCGCGGAACTGTGGCGATCGGCTTCATGGCAGCCCGGACGCGAAGCACTTCACCAATGCTCATGCCGCCCTCGATGCCACCGGCCCGGTTGGTCTGGCGAACAATCTTGCCGTTGTCATCTTTGAGGATCTCATCATGGGCAGCAGATCCACGGCGGGCCGCCGTCAGGAATCCATCGCCTACTTCCACGCCCTTGATGGCCTGGATGCCCATCAGCGCGGCGGCCAGACGGGAGTCCAGTCGACGATCCCAGTGGACGTAGCTGCCCAGTCCCGGCGGAAGCCCGTAAGCCAGTACCTCTACCACGCCTCCCAGCGTCTCGCCTTCTTTGTGCGCGGCATCCACCTCTGCCACCATCGCATTAGAGGTCTCGCGGTCGAAGCATCGCAAGGGGTCGGCGTCGAGGGCTATGACGTCCCTCGGCAACGGCAGGGGCCTGCCCTCGGGGACGGTCACGCTGGCAATGGAAACGGTGTGGCTGACCAGCTCGATGCCCAACTGCTTCAGGAACTGGGCGGCAACGGTACCAAGGGCCACGCGTGTGGCCGTTTCGCGCGCGCTGGCACGCTCGAGGACCGGGCGGGCTTCGTCAAAGCCGTATTTTTGCATACCGGTAAAATCTGCGTGCCCAGGGCGTGGACGGGTCAGCGGTGCGTTGCGGGCCTGATCGGCGAGGACTTCAGGGTCCACAGGATCAGCAGACATGATCTGCTCCCATTTGGGCCACTCGGTGTTCCCAACCTGGATGGCCACAGGGCCGCCTTGGGTAATACCATGCCTGACACCACCCATGATGGTGACCTCGTCCTGCTCAAACTTCATGCGGGCACCACGTCCATAGCCCAGGCGGCGACGCGCCAGCGCGTCACGAATCTGCCCGCTGGTGAGTTCAACACCGGCAGGCACGCCTTCAACAATTCCGATCAGGGCCGGACCATGGGATTCACCGGCAGTCAACCAACGCAACATATAACCAATCCTGCCATGTAGGGCGTCTAGAACACTCGCCGGGGAAGCCCGACTGAGTCGCACATCACATCTATGACGGCGGCGTCGACGTCACAGCCGCTAAAGCGCCTGATCTGCTCGGCCGCCTGGTACATCAGCATCTCCAGGCCCGGGACCACCGCTCCCCCATGGCGTTGCCACACTTCCGCCAGGCGGCTTGGCCAGGGATCGTAAGCGACATCTAACAGGACGCCGGCGCCGCTGCCGGGCAGCGCCGCCAGCTCCTCCGCCAAGGAATCGGCGGCACGGGGTGGAAACGTGGAGATGACCAGGTCCGTCCCGGCCACAGCAGATGCCGCTTCCGTCAAGGGCCGGACGGCAAGGGAAATTCCGACGGCGGCCGCGGCGGCTCTCGCATCCCCGGCCCGTCCCGCATCACGAACGAAAACGTCAACGTGGTGGGCGCCAAGTTGCTGCGCAGCAGCAACGGCCGCAGCCGACGTGCCGCCACCACCAAGGATGGCCGCATGAGGTGCGGCAACCACGCCCGCATAGCGGACCGCTTCGACGATGCCAGCCACATCGGTGTTGTACCCCACCCGACGCACCTGTCCGGCGTCGTGCTCGAAAACGACTGTGTTGATGACACCAAGATGGGCGCCGGCGCCGCGGACTTCGTCCACTTCCTTGACCATGGCAGACTTCAACGGCATGGTCGCTGAAAGGCCGCACCAGGCGTCATCACCGCGAAGTGACTCCATGAACGATGGGAGCCTCTCAACAGTGACGTCGATCGCCGAGTAGTCGATGTCCACACCCAACTTTGCGTAAGCTGCGCAGTGCAGTGCCGGAGACTTCGAATGTGAAATCGGGTGCCCCAGGACTGCGGCACGACGACTCACACACACCGTCCCGCATTAGCCTGGCACCACGCGTTGTACTGCTCAACATAGGTGTTGTGCTCAGCCAACGTCTTGGAGAACTTGGTCTCCTTGGTGTCCAGGTTGATGGTCACCCAGTAGAGGTAATCGTTCTGGGTGGGTTTGGCCGCAGCATCAATGGCCGTTTTGCCCGGCGAGCCAATGGGCCCTACCGGAAGCCCAACGTTGGCGTAGGTGTTGTAGGCATTGGACTTATCAGCCTTTTCCTCCTCGGTGAGGTGGAACGACTTCTTGCCCAGACCGTACGTCACCGTGGCATCAGACTGGATCAGGCCGCTGGTCTCAACGTTATTGGGCTTGAGCCTGTTGTAAATTGCTCCAGCCACGTTTCCATAGTCCGCCTGACCACCTTCGGCCTGAACAATGCTGGCGATGGTCACGGTGTCGTACTGCTTGGCGGGGTCGGTAACGCCTTGGGCCTTGAGTTCATCGAGGGTGGTGGCCACCAGCTTCCGGATGATGTCCTTGGCGGACGTACCGAGTTCGAACCGATATTCGCCGGGGGCAAGGAAGCCTTCCAGGCTCTTGGCCTTGGCGGGAACACCAAACTGCCCGGGTGCCTGATTCAAGGCGTTGAGCTCCTGCATGGGAATGCCCGACCCCTTGGAGATAGCCTCCAGGGATTCATTGATACGCAGGCCCGCGCTCAGCGCAAAGTACATCACCTTGGATGCGTCCTTGTTCACCAGGACGGCCACAGCATCCGAATTCTTCATCTCAGTCCGGAAAGTGAAGGATCCAGGCGAGAGTTCGCCGCCTTCGTTGAGGAACTCCTTGACGAAAGCATCGGAATCGGCAACCACGCGATTTGCAACCAGATCGTTTGCAACAGCCTTGGGACCGGAGCCTTCGGGCACCGTGATGGTTACCGACCCCGTGCCCGGGCCGGGGTAATCGGTCACTTTGTCCATGCCCAGCAAGGGCTTCAGGAACTGCGCACCAATGGCTATTGCGGCTACGAAGACACCCAGCGTGATCAGAAGAGCCACAACACGACGCCGACGCCGGGCTCTTTTCGCGGCAGCCTTGGACGCCGGACTCGCCGCGGGGGCAATGAGGTCGTGGGGGTGCTCGTCATGAAGAAGAACGTCATTGTGGAGTTCGTCATGGATGCCGAGCTGGTAGTGGGCATCGTGTTCAGCGTACTCGTGGCCGTCGGCGTGTGCTTCGGGATGCTCTGCCGAAAGGGCTTCATGTTCCACATCACCGTGATGGGCATCATCGGGGTGAAGATTACCGTGCGGAGTATCTCCGTGATCAACCCCGCCCTGCTCGAAAGAGGGGACGTGTTGCTCCTGATCGTGTTGTTCCTGGACGTCTTGTTGCTGGCGGTCCTGCTGATGCCCATAGGGCTCATCGTGCGCTTCAACCATATGAACCGGGGCATCATCAGCCACAACAACAGGCGACTGGGCCTGCGACGGGGACGCTGCGGACGTTGGCGGTGCAACTGGAGTCGGCGGTGCAACTGGCGTTGGCGGTGCCACAGGCGTTGGGGGTGCAACAGCGGCAGGAGTATCCGCCGGGGCGGGCTTAACCCCCGGGGCAGGCTGTACCGCAGGGACTGGTCGGGGCAACTCGGGCTCACCCTCCGCCGAGGGAGTCGCCTCCCCCGGAGTCGCTTCGGGAACGGGTACCACATTGTGGTTCTGCGTGGCGAGGAATCGTTCACGCGCCCGCAGCTCTTTGCGGGTGAGCGGCATACCGCCGCCGGCGGTACCGCTTGAGGGGTCGTTGTTGACCGGGCTCACAGTTGCAGTCCCCTCTTAGAAGAATCGGATTCACTACCGGAGGCAGCCCGCAGCGTTGGGGCACTGCTGGGTTTTTCGGACTGCACCGGTGCCTGCACTCGGCGGCCAACGTCCGTTCCTCTGGCTTTTTGCATGTCGATTGCGTGCTGCAGTATTCCAGCAGCGGCAACCTGATCAACCACTTTACGGTGGTTCTTGCTGCTCATGCCAGCTTCGTGCAGGTTGCGGTGTGCCGTAACAGTTGAAAGTCGCTCATCGACGAGGTTTACGGGAACGTCCAAACCAGCACGTTGAAGCTCGCTGGTAAGGAGATCCGCGTAGTCCATGGCCATCTGCGCGGACGCACGTTCCTCGCCCTTCATGGTGCGGGGAAGGCCCACAAAAATCTGTACCGCCGGCAGTTCGACAGCGTGTTTGACGACTACCCGCACATCGGAATTTTTCTTGCTGTCCCGGCCAACCGTCTTGAACGGCGTGGCCAGGATCCCGTCCGGATCGCAGATGGCCAGACCCACCCGAACGGTACCGACGTCTACCCCCAGCTTGATGCCATGGGGGTAGACGTCACTGTCAGAACTGGAATCCACCGTCAGCGCTTGGCAATCGCATCCACCACCGCTGTGAGGGCCTCAGAGACCTTCCCAGCGTCGGTGCCGCCGCCCTGGGCGACATCGTCCTTGCCACCGCCGCCGCCGCCGAGAATCCCTGCTGCCAAACGCACCAGCGCTCCGGCCTTTACCCCTGCTTCGCGGGCAGCCTCGTTGGTGGCAATCAGTATGACGGGACGGTCATTGCTGACACCTGCAACAGCCACGGTGGAGGCTTCCGAGCCAAGACGATTGCGGAGATCGAGGGCAAGGTTGCGCAGATCATCAGCGCCGCCCACCTGGCCGGCGTCGTGGGCTACAACCCGAACACCGGCAGCATCCTTGGCAGTACCCGTAAGGTTTGCGGCCGCTGCGGCGAGCTGCTCTTTGCGGAGGCGATCAAGCTCCTTCTCCGCAGCCTTGAGCTTGTTCAGGGTGCTGGAGATGCGGTCAGCAAGCTGTCCGGATGGAACTTTCAGCAAATCCGTAAGCTCGGAAACCAGAGCCCGCTCTGCCGCCAGATGGCGGAAGGCGTCCAAGCCAACAAAGGCCTCAACACGGCGGTTTCCCGAGCCAACAGACTGCTCGCCCAGCAGGGAAAGGCTGCCGATCAGGGACGTATTTGCCACGTGGGTACCGCCGCACAACTCACGGGACCACGCGCCGTCGATCTCCACCACGCGCACTTCGCTGCCGTAGTTTTCCCCGAACAAAGCCATAGCGCCCAGCGCCTTGGCTTCGGCGAGCCCCATCACCTTGGTGTCAACCCGGTAGTTATTCCGGATGGCGATGTTGGAGACCTCTTCAATTTCAGACCGCGTTGCTGTGCTGAGGCCTTCGCCCCAGGCGAAGTCAAAGCGCAGGTATCCGGCCTTGTTGAAGGAACCGCGCTGGGTAGCTTCAGGGCCGAGGATCTGGTGCAATGCAGCATGCACAATGTGCGTGCCGGTGTGGGCCTGCTCAGCAGCGTGACGACGTTCACGATCGACGGCGGCGCGCACCAAGGCATCGGAAGCGATCTCACCTTCGCGGACAATCGCCTTGTGCACGCTGAGCCCCTTGATGGGACGCTGCACGTCCAGGACCTCCACCACGAACCCGTCACCGGTGATGAGGCCGGTGTCAGCAGACTGGCCACCAGCTTCGGCATAGAACGGGGTCTCGTTGAGGACAAGCTCGATTTCCTCGCCGGTGGAAGCGTGGGCTACCGGCCGGCCACCGCTGACGATGCCGCGGACCTTTGCTTCGCCCTCAAGTTCGTTGTATCCGGTGAAGACCGTTTCGCCCTTACCCAGAAGCTCCTGATAGGCGCTGAGGTCGGCGTGGCCACCCTTCTTGCCCTTCGCATCGGCTTGGGCACGCTGGCGCTGCTCGAGCATGAGAGCACGGAAGCCTGCCTCGTCCACCTTGAGGCCGGCTTCCTCGGCCATTTCCAGGGTCAGATCGATCGGGAATCCGTACGTATCGTGCAAGGCAAAGGCGTCAGCACCGGAAAGGGGAACGCCGGCAGCCTTAGACTCCGCTACAGCATCTTCCAATCGTGCCGTACCTGAAGCGATGGTGCGCAGGAATGCCTTTTCTTCGGCGTAGGCAATGCGGCTGATGCGCGCGAAGTCGGTCTCCACCACCGGGTAGACACCCTTCATGGCGTCACGGGAGGCAGGGAGCAGCTCCGGCAGGCAGGCTTTTTCGACGCCGAGCAGGCGCATGGCGCGGACGGCGCGGCGAATCAGGCGGCGCAACACATAGCCGCGGCCTTCATTGGACGGTGCGACGCCATCAGCAATGAGCATCAGGGCAGAACGAATATGGTCACCAACAACGCGCATGCGGACATCGTCGGTGTGGTGCGGATCATCCGGGGATTCAGCTGAGGTATACTCGCGGCCGGACAATTCAGCGGCTTTATCGATCACAGGACGGACCTGGTCGGTCTCGTACATGTTTTCAACACCCTGGAGGATCATCGCAAGACGCTCCATGCCCAGGCCGGTGTCGATGTTCTTCTGCGGCAGTTCACCGACGATGTCGAAGTCCACCTTGGAGCGGACGTTTTCGATCTGGTACTGCATGAACACGAGGTTCCAGATTTCGATGTAGCGGGTTTCGTCGGCCAGGGGGCCGCCTTCGATGCCGTAAGCAGGGCCGCGGTCGTAGTAGATCTCAGAGCAGGGACCGGCCGGGCCGGGCTGTCCGGTGGACCAGTAGTTGTCGGCCTTGCCCATGCGCTGGATACGCTCGGCAGGAATGCCGGTGTTCTTGAGCCAGAGTTCTTTGGCTTCGTCATCCTCTTCGTAGACAGTCACCCAGAGGCGCTCGGCAGGAAGTCCGTAACCGCCGTCATCAACGCTGGTGGTCAGCAGCTCGAAAGCGAACTTGATGGCGTCTTCCTTGAAGTAATCTCCAAAGGAAAAGTTGCCGCACATCTGGAAGAACGTGCCGTGGCGGGCAGTCTTGCCTACTTCTTCGATGTCTCCGGTGCGGATGCACTTCTGGACGCTTGTGGCACGGCTGTAGGGAGGCTCTTCGCGCGCAGTGAGGTAGGGAATGAAAGGCACCATTCCGGCCACAGTGAAGAGAAGTGACGGGTCGCTGGAAACGAGCGACGCGGAGGGAACGGCGGTGTGGCCCTTGTTGACAAAAAAGTCCACCCAGCGCTTGGTGATCTCCTGCGACTTCATTAGCTGATTACTTACCCTTCTCAATTCACTGCACACGATGTGCGCGGTACCGGCTGGTGCCGTTCCGCAGCTTTCCATTCTGCCCTGTTGAGGGCGCGGGGGCGAACCGCTCCGCTAGCGCCGTGACGATACGGCGTCGTCGATACCCAACGCGGCCCGCAATTCCTCTTCGCGTTGGTGCGTCCCCGTACGCACGGCATCGGCAAAGTCGAACAGGCCATCGGCCATCCGGCCAACAGCCCGGTTCAGCCCTTCCGGACCAAGATTGGCCTGGGCTTCGGTGATCTTACGGAAGGCGATGACGCCGATGGCGACGCCGATGCCCATCCACACAATTCGTTTCATAAGGTCTCCCTGTAGTTCAGCGGCTGGCTGGAGAAGCGGCTGGTTGGGTCAGCGGCTGCGGCGGCCGGAGGAAGTGGTGCGGCGTCCAGCAAAAGCCGAACGGACGCCGTAGCTGAAGGCAGCCACCTTAATCAAGGGTGAACCCACCGTGGCTGCTACAAGCGAGGACAACGCGGAGATGTTGGCCGAGGCATCAGAGACGTTGGAGGCAATGCCGTCAACTTTCTTCAACTGCTGGTTGGTGGTGGTCACCGTGGCAGTCACTTCATCCATCAGGGGCGTGGCGCCATCGCTGAGGGAACGGATGGAGGTCCGCACTTCGTCAAAAACGCCACCCAGCTTCAAAATGGGCACGGCCAAAAGCAGGACGAGGAGTGCAAACACTCCTGCTGCGATGAGGCCGGCGATGTCGCCACCAGACATAGAACTCTTCTCCTTGGATCGTTTCGCTGCCTCGCACCAGCCGATTCCGGGCTTTGGGCAAGGCCTCCCCCAGTACCTTACCTATATTGGCCCGGTACCTTACATACAAAGAAGCCCGCGGCGTGTGCCACGGGCTTCTCTGTATGCGCTGCTGAAATTTAGCGAGCGTAGAATTCGACGACGAGCTGCTCTTCACAGATCACGGGGACCTCGGAGCGCTTCGGGCGACGAACCAGGCGGGCCTGGAGGGCGTCAATCTTGACGTCCAGGTATGCCGGCACGTTGTTGAGCACGTGTGCGCCAGCAGCTGCCACCTGGAACGGGGGCATAACCTCGGAGCGGCTGTGAACGTGGATGAGCTGGCCTTCGCCAACGCGGAAGGACGGGCGGTCCACGCGGACGCCGTCAACCATGATGTGGCGGTGCACAACCAGCTGGCGGGCCTGTGCGATGGTGCGGGCGAAGCCTGCACGGAGCACCAGGGCGTCCAGACGCATTTCGAGGAGCTCAACCAGGTTTTCACCGGTGAGGCCCTTGGTGCGGCGTGCTTCTTCGAAGGCGCGGGTCATCTGGGCTTCGCGGATGCCGTACTGGGCGCGCAGACGCTGCTTTTCGCGCAGACGTACGGCGTAGTCGGAGTCCTGCTTCTTGCGGGCACGGCCATGCTCACCGGGGCCGTACGGGCGGCGCTCCATGTACTTGGCGGCCTTGGGGGTCAGAGCAATGCCGAGTGCACGCGAAAGACGTGCGGTACGGCGAGCACGAGTGTTGTTAGCCACTTGTGTCCTTCCAATTACTGCGGTGTGTCAGTGTTACTGGCCTCCATCAGGGAGAGCATCGGCCAACCGCTACCTCTTGCTACTAGCCCGGGCGCACAGCTCTATTGAAGGAATCTTCAGTGGGATTGTGCGTCAGGCCATGCCAGACAAGGATCAAGCCTACCATGGGCAGGGCTATCATCTGCAGCCGTCGTGATCAGGGCCCTACTCCCCGCGCACGATTTTGCGGAGCCGTTCCAGCCTGGCGGCGATATCGCGTTCGGCTCCGTTACCAGTGGGTTGGTAATAGTCCTTACCCACCAGGTCATCCGGTGGATACTGCTGGGTTGCCACGCCGTGTGGTTCATCGTGGGCGTACTTGTAGCTCTTGCCGTGACCCAACTGCTTTGCCCCCGGGTAGTGCGCATCGCGCAGGTGCATGGGGATGCCACCGCCGAATCCGGCACGAACATCTGCCACGGCTTTGTTCAAACCCATGTACGCGGCGTTGGACTTGGGTGCTGTGGCCAGGTGGACCACCGCCTCAGCCAGCACAATCCTGCCCTCCGGCATGCCGATCAGTTGCACTGCCTGCGCTGCGGCCACCGCGGTCTGCAGCGCCGTGGGATCGGCCATTCCAATATCTTCCGCAGCGGAGATCACGATCCGCCGTGCAACAAACCTCGGGTCCTCACCGGCTTCAAGCATCCGCGCCAAATAATGCAAAGCAGCATCGACATCCGAGCCCCTAATGGACTTGATGAACGCGCTGGCCACATCGTAGTGCTGATCGCCGGCGCGGTCGTAGCGAACGGCCGCAGCATCAAGGGCACGTTCTGTGTGGCGGAGCTCCACCAGCACGGGAGCCTCAGGAAGGCTGTCCTTCGCGAGCCCGGTTTCGCCGTCGGTGTCGCTGAACTCATCAGTTCCTGTCGCATCGTCGTCGGAAATCTCGACGGCGGCGGAGTCACCGAAGGCTACTCCGGCAGCGGCTTCCAACGCTGTCAGAGCCCTCCGGGCGTCCCCTCCGGAGAGGCGGACCAAATGGTCCAGCGCCTCGGAACTGAGTTCAACGCGGCCGGCAAGGCCACGGGCGTCAGCCACGGCCCGCTGCAGCAAACCCGAAATGTCGTCATCGGTGAGCGGCTTCAGGGTGAGCAGTAGCGAGCGGGACAGGAGTGGCGAGACCACGGAGAAGGACGGGTTTTCCGTGGTGGCCGCCACCAGCACCACCCAACGATTTTCCACACCAGGAAGCAGGGCATCCTGTTGGGCTTTATTGAAACGGTGGATCTCGTCGAGGAAGAGCACGGTGGTCTTCTTGTAGAGGTCGCGGGCAGTCAAGGCCTCGTCCATAACGCGGCGAACATCCTTGACGCCGGCGGTGATGGCAGACAATTCAACGAACTTACGCCCCGGTCCGCGAGCAATGACATGGGCGAGCGTCGTCTTTCCAGTGCCGGGCGGACCCCACAGGATGACCGAACTTGGGCCCGCCGGGCCTGCGGCATCAGCACCCGCGGCCAGCTGCCTCAACGGCGAACCCTGCCCCAGCAAATGCTGCTGCCCCACTACCTCGTCAAGAGAACGGGGGCGCATTCTGACGGCGAGCGGACTCCGCTGGGAAGCCATCCAGTGAGCATCGGAGGGACCCCCTGACACGGGCAGATCCTCGGACTCGTCGTCATCCACTGCACCGGCACCAAAGAGATCTTCCACATGGATAGGCTACTCATAGTTCCAGCAAAGGAGACATCGACGTGGATCGCCGATCATCTGCCCCTCGTCAGAGGCCCGGCAGCCGGACCGCTTTGGTACCCGCGGACAGATTGCAGGGCTGGGTGGACCGTTTTGTGGCGAGCCATGGTCCTGTTGGCGAAGACCTCGACGACGGCGGGGTACTTCTGAGGGCGGCCGATGGTGCGAGTGCGCTCCTGAAGGCACCCTGGCCCGCCGACGGGCGTCCTGGCCGGGGAACAACCGAAGTGGCCCGCATGGCTTCGCTGGCAGCCCAGGAACGGGGGCTTGGCTTGCTGCTGGTACGCAAGGGCGGTTACGCCCTGGCCGCCGCTGGCGGGTCCGCCATCCTCGCTTCGAAGAGCGGCAACCGATTCCTCGACGCCAAGGCCACGGCAGAACACGCTGCGCGCATTTTCAACGATCACCGCGTTGAGTACATTGTCCCGGGCGGCGACCGCGCACTGGTGGATCAGGTTCTTGCCCAGCCCCTCCTTGGCACCATTGCCGGGCGTACGCGCCTGGCCTTCCTGGACGTTCAGGCTCCAAAGGCATCAGTGCTGGCAAAGTGCGCTGCCGACGCCTGCGCCGTCCGCATTACGGTGACTGATCCGCCGGCCTGACACCAGGCGGAGGAGCAGCCGCGGAACTAGCAGCCGCTGGACGCACGCCTCAGAGGTGCCTGCCGGTACAGGTAGCTGCCGTAGTCAGTGAAACCGGTGTGGGAGTAAAGCCGCTGTGCTCCGTGATTGGCCTCGGTGACCAGCAGCCAGAATCCTTCAAGATCTTGATGGGTCCCTGCGTTCAACAACGCCGCCAGAACCGTGGTCCCGTATCCGCGCCTCCGGTGCCCTGTTGACGTCGCCATGCTGTAAATCCCGCCCCAGCCACCAACCAAAGCGAGTCGTCCTACGGCGGCCGGGACGCCGTCGTCGTCCCTCACCAGTGCGTACAGCGCAGGGCAGGCGCTGAGAATCCTGTGAGCGACCGACAGTTCAGCGTCGCCTCCCCGGCCGTCGACGGCCCACCACACCCGTAGCCATTCCTCGGATGGTTCATCAGTGATTTCAACGTCCCGGCCGGAGGAGTCCACCGGCAGAGATTCCGTGCCCCGGACCATGATCTTCGTTGCCGACTGCCGCGTGTAGCGCTGCCTATCCAGGTAGGCATTAAGGGCGGCGCTGCGGGAGTCGTCAAAGACCTGAAAGATCAAGGGAATCCGGCGAAGCCGGTACCACTCCGCCGCAGCACGTACGGACTGCGCCATGCCCGGGCTTTCCTCCTGCCCACCGGCAGGGTTCCTTGGCCACACCGAATTGGCCCGCTGGGTCACACCGCCCGAAGCACGCAGGACCCACTCCCCCGTATCTTCACGTTCCAGCGCAGGCCAGGCCTTGTCCATGAGGGATTCCAAAAATGCTTGCTCCACCATTCAGCGGCACCTTTTCGTCAACAGGAGGGTTTCGGCGGCGGGAACACCAAAGGCCCCCCACCGTGGTGGAGAGCCTTTGGCTACCGTTTACTCGGACTTCGTGTCCGGCTTGGCGGCAGGCTTGGCCTCGGGCTTGAAGTCGACGCCCGCTTCCTTGCGCTGCTGGGGAGTGATCGGTGCCGGCGCAGCTGTCAGGGGGTCGTAGCCGTTGCCCGATTTCGGGAAGGCAATGACGTCGCGGATGGACTCCACTCCGGCGAGCAAAGCAACCACACGGTCCCAGCCCAAGGCCATTCCACCGTGCGGAGGCGCGCCGTACTTGAAGCCTTCCAGCAGGAAGCCGAACTTGGTTTCAGCGTCTTCCTTGTCCAGGCCCATGAGCTGGAAGACGCGTTCCTGCACTTCGCGCTCATGGATACGGATGGAACCGCCGCCGATCTCGTTGCCGTTGCAGACGATGTCGTAGGCGTAGGAGAGAGCGGACTCCGGGTCCTTATCAAAGGTGTCCAGGAACTCCGGCTTGGGCGAGGTGAAGGCGTGGTGAACAGCCGTCCATTGTCCCCCACCCACCGCGACGTCACCGGAGGCGACAGCTGCGGCAGCGGGCTCGAACATGGGAGCGTCCACGATCCAGACGAAAGCCCAGTCCTTGGGATCGATCAGGCCGGTACGGTGACCGATTTCCACTCGCGCAGCACCGAGCAAGGCGCGGGCTGCGGACTTCTCGCCGGCGGCGAAGAAGATGCAGTCGCCGGGCTTGGCGCCAACGGCGTCCGCCAGACCTTCGCGCTCGGCGTCAGTAAGGTTCTTGGCCACCGGGCCAGCCAATTCGCCGTCTTCCTTGAAGAGGACATAGGCCAGGCCCTTGTGACCACGCTGCTTGGCAAATTCCTGCCAGCCGTCCAAGGTACGCCGCGGCTGGGAAGCACCGCCCGGCATGACCACGGCGCCAACGTACGGTGCCTTGAAGACGCCAAAGTTGGTGTCCTTGAAGAACTCGGTCAGTTCAGTCAGCTCGACGCCGAAGCGCAGGTCAGGCTTATCTGAGCCGTACTTGGCCATGGCGTCCAGGTACGTCATGCGGCGGATCGGCGTGGGGATCTCGACGTCGATCAGCTGCCACAACGCCTTGACGATCGCTTCACCGAGCTCAATGACATCATCTTGGTCAACGAAGCTGGCTTCGATGTCCAACTGCGTGAACTCCGGCTGACGGTCGGCACGGAAGTCCTCGTCACGGTAACAACGGGCAATCTGGTAATACTTCTCGAAGCCGCCCACTTGGAGGAGCTGCTTGAAAAGCTGCGGCGACTGCGGCAGGGCGTACCAGGAACCCGGGGCAAGACGAGCCGGAACCACGAAGTCGCGGGCGCCTTCCGGCGTCGAACGCGTCAGCGTAGGTGTCTCAATTTCGACGTATCCGCGCTGGTGCAGCAGTTCGCGTGCCACACGGTTTGCCTCTGAACGCAGGCGCATGTTGCGTGCGGGGCCGGGGCGGCGAAGGTCAAGGTAACGGTGCTTGAGCCGGGCTTCCTCGCCGACCTCCACGTGCTCGTCAATCTGGAACGGGAGAGGCTCGGAGGTGTTGAGGATAACAACGTTGTCCGCGATAACCTCGATGTCGCCCGTGGCCAGAGCCGGGTTCTCGTTGCCTTCAGGACGCTTGTTGACGGTACCCGTCACCTGCAGCACGTACTCGTTCCGAAGGCCGTGGAAGACCTCTTCCTCACGGACAACCACCTGGGCGACACCGGAGGCATCACGCAGGTCAACGAATGCAACGCCACCGTGATCACGGCGGCGGCCCACCCAGCCGGCCAGGGTAACGGTTTGTCCAATGTGCTCGGAGCGAAGGGATCCGAGGTCATGTGTGCGCAGCACAGCATTCCTTTCAGCATGAAATTTAGAGGGACCGCTGCAAAGCGGTCCCGTCCGAGTTTACCCGCCCCGGCCACGGCTCCCGCCACCAGGCAGGACAAGCTATCGATCTATCAGGCGGTGGTGATCCGGACGTGCAGATCCTCTTCCGACGGTGCCCAGCTCGCAGGGTCCGCGTCTACCTGCTCGCCGGAGCGGATGTCCTTGACCTGGTGCTTGCCGTGGTCGTCGGTGAACCACACGAACGGAATGCCGCGACGGTCCGCAAACTTGATCTGCTTGCCGAACTTCTCCGCTTTGGCGGCAACTTCCGTGGCAATGCCGCGGCCGCGCAACTGGGCGGCGATGTCCTGCGCCGCGTACCAGCTGTCATCTGAGTTCAAGGCAACCAACACCGCCGTGGGCACCGATCGGGAGGCCGTGGCCAATTCCTGGCTGAGGATGCGGGACACAAGTCGGGTCAGGCCAATGGAAAGGCCGACGCCGGGGAACTTGCGGTTGCCCTTGCTCGCCAACGCGTCGTAGCGGCCTCCGGAACAAATGGACCCCAGCTGCTCGTGGCCCACGAGCACCGTCTCAACAACGGTTCCGGTGTAGTAGTCCAGGCCGCGGGCAATGCTGAGGTCGGCAATAACCTTGCCAGGGGCCCGCTGGACGGCAGCCTCAATAACCTGCTGAAGCTCATTCAGGCCCTCTTCCAGGAGGTCGTCCTTGACTCCAAGTGCACGCACTCGTTCCACGAATGAGGTGTCTTCCGTTCGGATGCCAGCCAATTCCAGCGCCAATGCAGCCTGCTCGTCCGTGGCTCCGAGCTCACCCTTCAGCAGCTCAGCCACCTTGGCGGCGCCGATCTTTTCCAATTTGTCGATGCTGCGCAGCACCCCGGCCGTGTCAGTGAGCCCAATGCCGCGATAAAAGCCTTCGGCCAGCTTGCGGTTATTGATCCGGAGCCGGAAGTCCGGGATCGGCAGGGCGCTCAGAGCTTCGGCGATCACCAACGCAATTTCGACGTCGTAGCGGAACGGCAGTTCGCCGTCGCCCACAACATCGATGTCTGCCTGGGTGAACTCACGTGCGCGGCCTTCCTGGGGCCGCTCCCCCCGCCAGACTTTCTGGATCTGATACCGGCGGAAGGGAAATGCCAGGTACCCCGCGTTCTCCACCACGTAGCGGGCAAAGGGGACGGTCAGGTCGAAGTGGAGGGCCAGGGCGTTAGGGTCGGCCTTGTTCGATGTGGCGTCCTCACCCTCATCGTCCTGGAGCCTGCTCAGGCCATAGACCTCTTTGTCGATCTCGCCTTTGCGCAGCAGCTGGCCCACTGTCTCAACCGCACGGGTCTCAATGGAAGAAAAGCCGTGCAGTTCAAACGTCTTCCGGAGCGTATCCAGCACATGGAGCTCCACCAACCGCTCCTGGGGAAGCCACTCGGGGAATCCGGACAGGGAGGCGGTACGTGCCATGGTGGAAAAGTCTCCTCGAAGAAAGCTGACGCTGGCATCGCACCGCAGCTTTAAACACCTTTTCGGCGTTTACAGGGCGGGCGTCCAGCCGGTCATGCATAAACTATGTGCGGCAGCCAGTTTATGCTTTCCGCGCGTGCACATCTAATGCAGCATGCCCGGTTCCTGTGGGCAGCCTTCGAAAGTGAACACAATCAGGAGGACTCTTGGCAACAAGGTCGCGGGATGACCGCGAAGCGAAACGGCGCATCAGGCAGATGGAAGCCAAGCGTGCCCTGCGGCAGGAACAGGGCAAGCGACGCAAACGCGACAACACCATCGCCGCGAGTGCAGCCGGCGTGGCGGTTGTGTTGGCCGTAGTGCTGCAACTGACAGTCTTCAGCTCCAACCCCACCGAGGCGGAGTTCGCCGCTGCCGAAGCAGGGCTCAGCTCACCGCCCGCTTCCCCGGCAGCATCGAACAGCGCCGACGTACCCGGCCCGGAAACGGCTGCTGGAAAGACCTTCACCGGCGAACTCGCCTTGAACAGTGGCGTACTCGGCATCGAACTGAACGGAACTGCGGCTCCGCAGGCTGCTGCCGTCTTCAAGTCCCTCAGCGACGCCGGCTACTACAAGGGAGCGTTCTGCCACCGTTTGACCACATCCGAAACATTCGGACTCCTTCAATGCGGCGCCAAGACCGAAGACGGGTCCGAAGACGGAAATTACCGGTGGGGCCCACTGGAAAATACTCCCGCGGACAATAAATACCCCGCGGGGACGATTGCCGTGGCACGTACCGGCAACAACGCTTACGGCAACGGTCACCAATTCTTCATCGTCTACAAGGACACCACCATTCCGGCTGACACTGCCGGCGGTTACACCGTGGTGGGTAAGGTGACCAGCGGCCTGGACGTCGTTGCCAAGATTGCGGCAGCAGGCCTTAAACCCGGTGAAAACGCCAGCGACGGCGCCCCTGTGGCACCTGTCACGATAGACTCGTTTTCTCTGAAGTAACCAGCTCCAGGCCCGGCCCGGAGTGCATTACCTGAGCAGTTCCCTCCAAGCGAAAGACTTTTAGCGGTGACAGACAGTCAGAAATCCGACGAAACAGCAGTAGTGGCCAACGAAGAAGCCGTCGAGGCAACCGGCAACAACGGTTCCGGCGCGCCGGCTCCCGGGGAGAATGCTCCAGCCAGCGAGGCACCTCAGGCAGACGCAGCCGCTCCAGCCGACGAGGCAGCTCAGGTGGCTGGGGAAGCTCCGGCCGACGACGCAGCCGAGTCAGCTCAGGCAGCCGAGGAAGCTCCGACTGCCGGGGAGATCACGGAGGAAGCGCCGACCGCCTCGCCCGCAGCACCGGCTGCTCCTCGTCCGACGCCGTCGCCGGCGCCCTCCCCCGCTGCTTTCGCTGCCCGCCCCAAGGCTCCCGCCGCCGTCGTTCCTGCTGCACCCGCGGTTTCCGCGGCCTCGCTCGCCGAGGCAGCCAAATGGGGACGCGCCGAGGGTGACGGCCATGTGTTCCTGACACTGGACGGCGAAGAAATCGCCGTTGGTCAGTACCCCGGCGTCAGCAAGGACGAGGCACTTGGCTACTTCGCCCGCAAGTTCGACGACGTCATTGCGCAGGTTGTTCTGCTCGAACACCGCGTGGAGTCAAAGGCCCCTGCCACGGACATGCAGAAGACGGTCACACACTTGCGTGAGCAGCTCGCGGAGCGCAACATGGTGGGCGACATCCGTGCTGCCGAGGCCCGCTTGGATGCTCTGTCAGCCCAGATCGTTGAACTGGAAAAGTCGGAGAAAGCCGCCCACGATGCAGTGCGCGCCAGTGAACTCGCAGCACGCGAAGCAATCGTTGCCGAAGCTGAGACAATAGCCGGTCAGGACCCCGCGCAGATCCAATGGAAGACCTCCAGCGCACGAATGAACGAGTTGTTTGAAACGTGGAAGGCCGCGCAGAAGAGCGGGGTCAGGCTCGGTCGCAGCAACGAAGATGCTCTGTGGAAGCGCTTCCGTTCGGCTCGGACGGTCTTTGATCGTCACCGCCGCGCCTACTTCTCCCAGCTGGACAGCAATAACTCCGCTGCAAAGTCCGCCAAGGAAGCCCTCATCGCAGAGGCCGAAGCACTCTCCACCTCCACTGACTGGGGATTCGCCGCAGGCGAGTACCGCCGGCTGATGGACCAGTGGAAGACCACTCCTCGGGCAAGCCGCAAGGACGATGACGCACTGTGGGGCCGCTTCCGCGCCGCCCAGGACGTCTTCTTCAGCAACCGCCAGGCCGCCAATGACCAGATCGACCAGGAATACACGGCGAATCTGGTCGTGAAGGAACAGTTGGTGGCTGAAGCGCAGGCACTCCTGCCCATCAACGACCTCAACGCTGCCAAGAAGGCCCTCCAGTCAATCCGGGACCGTTGGGAAGATGCCGGCAAGGTTCCCCGCGCCGATATGGGCAGGATCGAAGCCGGGCTTCGCAAGGTTGAAGACGCTGTCCGTGAGGCCGAGGAAGACAAGTGGCGCCGGAGCAACCCGGAAACCAAGGCCCGCACCAACAGCGCCTTGTCACAGCTCGAATCAGCCATTGCGGGCCTCAAGGACGATCTGGAGAAGGCTGAAAAGGCCGGCGACCAGCGCCGGATCAAGGCCGCGCGCGAAGCCCTGGAAGCACGTCAAGCATGGCTCGATCAGATCCAGCGCTCCGCCAGTGACCTCGCTTAGCGATTTCTGAGAAGGCACTTTTTCTGCAGGCTCCGCCCCGGGTTATCCACATAACCCGGGCGGAGCCTGTACTCGTAAGGTGGCCACGCGGAATGATCGGTGAATGGTCCTCGCTGTTACCGCCCCCCAATTGCAGGAGCCGGTCATATCCGAGCTCTATTCCCCCAGCCGCATCTTCTCGTGGAACGAACTGCAGGGCATGGCATTCGATGGCATCCTGCTGCCCCTCTACGGGAAGAGTTATGCCTCACCTGGTGTGACTGTCACCCACCGCCTCAGAGCCCGCGCAGCGGCCCTTACACTCCCGGAACGCATCCGAACCAAGGTTGTCGCCGGTCGGCTCACAGCAGCGTGGATTTACGGTTGCGCCAAAGCACCCGAGCACCTGTCTCTGCTGGTTGACGCGAAACACCGCATCTCCAGCATGCGGGGCAGCATCGCATGCACCCTGCACGAAGTCCGGCTAGGTCAGATGGACGTCGTCAGCCTGGGAGGAATGCTGGTCAGCAGCCCGCTTCGGACCGCAGCTGACATCGCCCTCCATGTGGAAACTGACCGGGCTCTACCTGCGCTGAAGCGTCTTCTGGCACGGGAAGAGCTCGGCATCAAGCTCCGGCTGCTCGTTCTGGCCGTCGAAGCGAGTCCGCGCGTCCCTCACAAGAGGCGGGCCCTGGCCACCCTGGCTCAACTTGCCTCACCAGAGCCCGCTAGCTGAGACCCTGACAGCTGAGACCCTGTTAGCTGCGCCTGCGGTTTCCAGTGGTCCTATAAACGTCGAAAACTCCGTCGATCCGGCGGACGGCGTTCAAGACGTGGTGCAGATACTTGGGATCACCCATCTCGAAGGCAAATTTAGAGATTGCCACCCTGTCACTGGAGGTATGCACCGACGCTGCCAGGATGTTGACATGATTCTCGGACAAAATGCGGGTGACATCCGACAAAAGGGACTTCCGGTCCAGGGCTTCTACCTGAATTTCCACGAGGAAAACACTGGACTGGGTGGGTGCCCACTCAACTTCAACAATTCTGTCCGGCTGGTCCCGGAGACCCGACACATTGGTGCAGTCCGTCCGGTGGACAGAGACTCCTGAACCACGGGTCACAAAGCCAAGAATGGGATCCGGCGGTACCGGGGTGCAGCACCGGGCCAGCTTGACCCAGACATCGCCCACACCCCGCACAATGACGCCGGAGTCAGAGAACTTCGACTTCGCAACCTGGGTGGGGATACTGACTTCGTCCAGGTCTTCGTCGGGTGTCTCATGACCGCCCAGGTGCTCAACGAGCTTTTCCATGACCGACTGAGCTGACGTGTGCCCGTCACCTACGCCGGCGTACAGCCCGGAAATGTCAACGTAGTGGAAGTCCTCTGCCACGGCGGACAAAGCATCGTGCGTCATCAGGCGCTGCAGGGGCAGGTTCTGCTTGCGCATGGCCCGGGTCAGCATGTCCTTGCCACGCTCAATCGCTTCTTCGCGGCGTTCCTTGGTGAACCACTGGCGAATCTTGTTGCGTGCACGGGCAGATTTGACGAAGTGCTGCCAGTCCTGGCTGGGGCCGGCGCCTTCTGCCTTGGAGGTGAAGATCTCAACCCAGTCGCCGTGGTTGAGCTCGCTGTTGAGTGGAACCAGCTTCCCGTTGACGCGGGCGCCGATGGTTCGGTGGCCCACCTCGGTGTGCACAGCGTAGGCGAAGTCCACAGGCGTTGACCCGGCCGGAAGGGCCATGACCTCGCCCTTGGGGGTGAAGACGAAGACTTCGCGGGCGTTGATCTCGTAGCGAAGTGAATCAAGGAATTCTCCGGGATCGGAGGTCTCCTGTTGCCAATCAACCAGCGATCGCAACCAACCCATGTCACCGTCACGCGGGCTGCCGGGGCCCTGTGCGGTCCGGTTGGGTTGATCCTTGTACTTCCAGTGGGCTGCCACACCGTATTCTGCACGCCGGTGCATCTCGTGGGTGCGGATCTGAATCTCCACGGGCTTGCCGCCGGGGCCAATCACGGTGGTATGCAGGGATTGGTACATGTTGAACTTGGGCATGGCGATGTAATCCTTGAACCGGCCCGGAAGCGGGTTCCACCGTGAATGCAAAGTCCCCAGCGCGGCATAACAATCTCGCACGGAATCCACCAGAACCCGCACGCCCATGAGGTCGTTGATGTCGTCGAAGTCCTTGTCGCGGACGATCATCTTCTGATAAATCGAGTAGTAGTGCTTGGGCCGGCCTGTGATGGTCGCCTTGATCCGAGCGGTCCGAAGGTCATCAGCGATCTGGTTGCGGATGACGCTCAGGCTCTTTTCGCGTTCTGGAGTGCGGTCGCCCACCATTCGCACGATTTCCTCGTACACCTTGGGGTACAGCGCTGCGAAGGAGAGGTCTTCAAGTTCCCACTTGATGGTGTTCATACCCAGGCGATGCGCCAGGGGTGCGAAAATCTCCAGAGTTTCGCGGGCCTTGCGTGATGAGGACTCCGCGGAAACGAAACGCCAGGTCCGCGCATTGTGAAGGCGGTCCGCCAGCTTGATCATCAGGACGCGAATGTCCTTGGCCATCGCCACGACCATCTTACGAACGGTCTCAGACTGGGCAGCCTCACCGAAACTGACTTTGTCCAGCTTGGTGACACCGTCCACCAACATGGCAACTTCGGGGCCGAAGTCCCGTGTCAGGTCAGCCAGTGTGTACGGGGTGTCCTCCACGGTGTCGTGGAGCAACGCAGCCGCCAAGGTTGTCCCTGTCATACCGAGTTCAGCCAGGATGGTGGCCACTGCCACCGGATGGGTGATGTAGGGATCACCACTCTTGCGCTTTTGTCCTTGGTGGCTCTGCTCTGCCACCGCGAAGGCGCGTTGGATCAGATCGAAATCCTCTTTGGGATTATTTGCCCGGACTGTACGCAGCAGTGGTTCCAAAATGGGCGAGTAAGGAGCAATGCCCCGGCCCGTCAGGCGGGCAAGCCGGGAGCGGGTGCGTTCCCTCCGCCCCGGAAAGGTGGGACGCACGCCGGGAGCATCGACCGGAACCGCAGCAGCAGTCCGTCCGGGCACACTCGTTGCCGGAACTGCCACAGCTTTGCGGCTGTCATCCCCGCCCGCCGGTGGTGCCGACGTCGCACGTTCTTCCACAGAAGTACCCCTCACAAGCGATTTAATTCTCCCAGTCTATTCCCGCAGGTGAATCCTTCTGCAACCGGGCAGCACATGACGATGACACGGGCAAGTCAAAGAGCCGGCCTCCGCACTGATGCGGGGACCGGCTCAAGGCAACCCAACTAGCTGTTCGGGCTAAGTTCAGACCTGGACTGTGGCTTCATTCCTGCGGTGAGCCACCTTCTTGGCTTGCTTCACCAGTTCAGGCTCGCCCTGCCGCAGCCAAGCGTACAGCGGTGCGGCGATGAAAATCGTGGCGGCAGTACCGATGAGGATGCCCACGAACAGTGCCAAGGACAGGTCCCGCAGCGTGCCGGCACCCAGGAGTCCGGCCCCAATGAAGAGGATCGCCGCAACCGGAAGGATAGCCACCATCATGGTGTTGATGGAGCGGACCAACGTTTGGTTGACAGCCAGATTGACCTCTTCGCTGAACGTGCGGCGCGTTGACGTGGAAATGTCCGCGGTATTTTCACGGATCTTGTCGAAGACCACCACTGTGTCGTACAGCGAGTAGCTGAGGACGGTCAGGAACCCGATGATTGCCGACGGCGTGACTTCAAAATCGCTCAGCGCGTAGACACCCGCCGTGGTGAACATCGTGACGAGCATGCCAACAAGTGCGGACAGCGACATCTTCCAGGTTCGGAAGTACAGCGCCATCAGGACAGCGGCCAACCCAACAAAGACCACCAAACCAATAAGGGCTTGACGCGTCACGTCCTGGCCCCAGGTTGGTCCCACGAAGTTGGACGTTACCTCGTTCTCGGTCACCCCGTAGGCGCTTGTGAGACCGTCTTTGATGCGGTTCGTCTCGTCGTCGGTCAACTGGTCCGTTTGGATGCGCATGGTGTTGCCTGCCACGTTGGCAACGCGCGGGATGGCTCCGGGCACGACGTCATGAACAGCCTTCTCGCCGAGTGCTGCATCCGTGGTGCTCACGTTTGAAACAGTGAATTCGGAACCGCCACGGAATTCGATTCCGAGGTTGAAGCCGCCCTTGGCGACAGGAACCAGGATGGAGAGCGCTACGGCGACCGCAGCGATGATGAACCAAATCTTCTTCGACTTTACGAAGTTGTACGAGCGCTTGCCCGTGTAGAGCTCATGGCCGAAGGTTGCGAAGCTCGTAGTCATTACTTCTCCTCCTTGGTGCCGTTCGAAGTACCAGTGAGCTGGCCCTTCTCGGCAAGGCGCCTCTCGGCAATGGTCATGCGACGTTCGGCTTCGGCAGCCGCACCGGTGTTGCGCGGGCGGACCACAGCGGGCTTTTCGTCCGGCGTGCGTAGCCGGCCGGCGCCACGGTAGAGCGGAACTGCGCCGAGACGGTCGGGAGAAAGCCCGGAGAAACGGTGTCCTTCACCAAAGAACTTGGTGCGGGCCAAAACCTGCAGCATGGGGTGCGTAAACATGAACACCACCAGAAGGTCGGCCAGGGCGGTCAGGCCAAGGGTGAAGGCAAAGCCGCGGACGTTGCCAACAGCAACGAAGTAGAGGACCAGGGCCGCGAGGAGGTTGACGGCCTTGGAGGCCAGAACTGTCCGTTTGGCACGCTTCCAGCCGTTCTCGACAGCGGAAACCAGTCCACGGCCCTCGCGCAGTTCATCCCTGATGCGCTCGAAGTAGACAATGAACGAGTCCGCGGTCTGGCCGATGGCCACAATCAGACCAGCCACACCGGCCAGGGACAGACGGTAGTTTTCCGTCCACCCGAGGATGGCGATCGCCAGATAGGTCAGCACACCCGCCACCACAAGGGATGCGATGGTCACGAGCCCAAGGGCACGGTATTGGAAGAGCGAGTAGACAACAACAAGCAACAGGCCGATCATCCCTGCAAGCAGGCCGAGGCGAAGTTGGTCGCCACCCAGCGTCGCGGAGATCTGCTCTTGTGACTGGATCTCAAAGCTGATGGGCAGGGCGCCGTAGCGGAGTTGATCGGAGAGGGCCTTTGCCGACGCCTGGGTGAAGTTACCAGTGATCTGGGGCTTTCCATCAGTGATCACAGCCAAGGCGCGCGGGGCGGAAAGAACTTTGTCGTCCAGGACAATGGCGAACTGTGACTTTGGATCATCAGTACCCTGGGCCTGCGCCGCAGCGTAGAACTGGTTGAGGCGTTCGGTGACTGCTTTGAACTTTGCGGTTGCATCCGCGTTGAACACGATGTTCACGCCCCAGGAATTGGTCACGGAGCCCTGAGCGCCCTGAACCTGGGTAAAAGTGGAATCGCTGATGTCCTGGCCTTTGACCTCCACGGGCCCAAGGATGTACTTGATGGCCGGAGTCTTGTCCGTGGCTGCCTCGCAGGTGACCAGCGGTTTGGCGGGATCCGAACGATCACGTTTTTCCGGTGACGGGTTCACACAGTCAAGCGCTTCGAATTCCCGGACAATGTCCGCGGTGACCCAGTTGATGTCGCTGGCATTCGCCGGCTCCGCCGTGGGCTTGGGAAGCTGGTCCTCAGGTGTGCGCTGCTCCGCAGGAACGGCTGCCGGGTCGCCATAAGTGATGACTGGGCGGAAGTTCATGTCAGCCGAAGCTTGAATGAGGTCGCGGGTCTCCTTGGAAGGCGTACCCGGAAGACTGACCACAACGTTCCGGCCGGACTGGGTGCTAATTTCAGCTTCGGCAACACCGGAGCCATCCACACGCTGCCGGATGATGGCTACTGCCTGGTTGAGTTGCTCCTCATTGATCTCGCTGGAACCCTCTACCCGGGGGGCCAGAATCATCTGGGTTCCGCCCTCGAGGTCCAAAGCGAGCTTGGGAGCCCAACTGGCGTTGCCAGTCACTACTCCGCCAGCCAGGACAGCGGTTAATACAACGAAAATTGCTCCAAGCCAGGTCAGCACCCTGCGGGCTGAGTTTTTGGGGCCGGTCCGTGCCATTATCGATCTTCCTGTTATCGCCGGACAGCCGCCGGCCGACGCTGGTAAGCGTCTGCCGGCGGCTCTCCGCTGCCGTAGAAGTTGCCTTGCGCGGTGTCGCCGCGACTGACGGTGCTAGTTGTCCTTCTTGTCCTCTTTGTTGAGGCGCGCGATGGTTTCTTCCGGGGTCTCGACGGCGGCAGGAGCTTCCGTCTGCGCGGCGGTCAGGGATGACGCATCATCCGGAACAACGGGCGCTTCCTCGGGGGTGGTCTCGACCACCTTGGTGACAGCCTGACGGTGAACCGTTGCCTGGTTACCCGGCGAAAGCTCAATCACGACTTTGTTCTCGGCTTCGTCGATGGACACGATGCGGCCAAAGAGACCGAAGCTGGTCATGACGTCAACCCCGGGAGCGAACTTTGACTGCATCTCAGCCTGCTGCTGCTGGGTCTTCTTGTTGCGGCGGAACATCATGAAGACAAAGAGTCCCAACATGACGAACAGCAATATGGTCATTGGATCCACAGGGAAGTTCCGTTCTGTACTTACGTTTTGGTTCACGGCAACGTCCCTGGCAGATCCGCAGAGCGGGCATAGATCAAGGACTCGAACGTGCCGAGCGTCATACCAGTCTAGTGGGAAAAGCTGAACAGAGGGTGTTAACCCACGGTATCCACGCTTTCGGCGTGGTTTTCATCCTCACCAAACAGTGCCAGTGTCTCCTGACCGAACACCCCGGCCGGGACGGCGTAGCCAAGGTGCGTCCAGGCGGACGCCATCGCGATCCGGCCCCGCGGAGTGCGTCCCAAAAGACCCTCACGGACCAGGAACGGCTCAGCCACGGTCTCCACCGTCTCGGGTTCTTCCCCCACGGCGATAGCCAAAGTGGACAATCCCACTGGACCGCCGTTGAACTTGGTGATCAGGGCTTCAAGAACGGACCGGTCAAGCCTGTCCAATCCACGCTCGTCTACTTCATACATATCCAGAGCCGCTGAAGCTGAACGTGCATCAATCTGCTCAATGCCATGAACCAGCGCCCAGTCACGGACACGGCGAAGCAGTCTGTTGGCGATACGTGGCGTTCCCCGGGACCGGCCCGCTATCTCCGTAAAGCCCGCAGAGTTGACCTTCAGGTCCAGTAGGCCCGCGGAGCGCCGCAGGACGAGCTCGAGTTCGGCGACGGAGTAGAACTCAAGGTGCCCGGTGAATCCGAATCGATCCCTCAGAGGCCCCGGAAGAAGCCCAGCTCGGGTTGTTGCGCCCACCAGGGTGAAAGGTGGCAGTTCCAAAGGAATGGCGGTTGCACCAGCGCCCTTGCCCACCACAATGTCCACGCGGAAGTCCTCCATGGCCATGTACAGCATTTCTTCCGCCGGCCTGGACATGCGGTGTATTTCGTCAAGGAAAAGGACCTCCCCCTCCGATAGGGAGGAAAGGATGGCGGCAAGATCTCCCGCGTGCTGGATGGCCGGGCCGCTGCTGATACGCAACGGCGCGTTCATTTCCGCTGCGATGATCATGGCAAGGGTTGTCTTGCCTAGTCCTGGCGGCCCTGACATCAGCACGTGATCGGCGCTGCGGCCACGCATTTTGGATGCCTCGAGTACCAATGCCAGTTGTTTGCGGACCCGATGCTGTCCCACGAAATCGTGCAGGTTCTTGGGCCGGAGTGCGGCTTCAATGACCCGCTCTTCCGGTTCCTCTCCCCCGCTGACGAGTGACTGCTCAGCCACGGCTGCCTACACGATTGCCTGCGCGCGCCCCATCCTGACCCAACCAACGCAGTGTTGCCCGGAGGATTTGGGCCACGTTTCCTGCGTCCACGAGTTCCGGGGAGTCTGCCATGGCTTTGTCGATGCTGCCGTTGGCGTCCTTCTCGGACCAGCCCAAGCTGGTCATGGCTGCGACAACCTGCGGCTTCCATTCGGCGTTTGGGGCAGCGGCGGGCGCAGTGCCTGTGCCGGTCCCGTGGGGAACCAACTTACCGGCGAGCTCAAGGACAATCCGGCCGGCCACCTTGGGACCGATTCCCGGCACCTTGGTAAACGTCTTGCTGTCTCCAGTGTGCGCCGCCACCCGGATGGCCTCCGGTTCATGCACGGCAAGGACGGCCAAGGCCAGACGTGGCCCTACCCCGCTGACGCTGAGCAGGACATCAAAGACTTCCCGTTCGTCGTCGTCGGCGAAGCCGAACAGTGTCAAGGAATCTTCACGGACGATCATGGACGTGAAGAGCTTGGCTTCTGTTCCTGTCTTGAGGTGGCTCAAGGTCTGCGGCGTGGCAAAGACACTCATTCCCGCACCGTTGAGGTCGATGACAGCGGTGGACAAACCAACGTGGGCTACCGTTCCACGGAGAAAACTGATCAAGACCCGGCTCCTGAAATACTGCCTGCTCCGTTGCCGCAATACTGTGTCAACACTGCGGCCAAAGCGGACTATCCGAACATATCTACGAATACCCTAACAAGGCGAGCCGACAATCACCGTGCGCGGCGCGCTTTTGCTTCCGCGTCAGCCCATGCTTTTTGGGCGGGAGTGAGACCGCCCTTACCGTTCGCGCCGATAGCTGAACCCATTCCACTACCTGCGCGCCATGCATGGGTCAGGGCAAGCGCAAGAGCGTCCGCAGCATCAGCAGGCTTCGGTGGAGCATCCAGGCGCAGGATCTTGGTAACGAGCTTGGTCACTGCATCCTTATTGGCCGTGCCGCTGCCTGTTACCGCGGCTTTGACCTCCGACGGTGTGTGCAACGCGACGGGGATGCCACGGCGTGCGGCCGCAGCGATGACGACGCCCGAAGCCTGGGCCACACCCATGACCGTGCTGACGTTCATCTGCGAGAAAACACGCTCGACGGCGACGACGTCCGGCTGATGCAGGTCCAGCCATTCATCAATGGCTTGGGCAATGACCAGCAGGCGCTTATCCAGAGTGAGCTCAGCAGAGGTCCCCACTACCCCAACGGCCACCATGGTGGCCCTGCGGTTCTTTTCAATGTCCACCACACCTATACCGCAACGGGTGAGGCCCGGATCGACTCCCAATACGCGAAGAGTCAAGTCCGGGCCTTCCTGGTGGCTGTGAAGCTGCTAAATGTCAAAATGACGCGCTGCGCCGTGGCCGGCTATTCGGCGTCGAGGGCAGCCTGGACTTCCTCGCTGAGGTCCGCATTGCTGTAGACGTTCTGGACATCGTCAAGATCTTCCAGGGCATCCACGAGTTTCATGAACTTCTTGGCGCCGTCGACATCCAGTTCCACCTGCATGGAGGGAACGAACTCGGCTTCATCTGTCTCGTATTCGATGCCCGCTTCTTTCAGGGCGTCGCGGATGGCCTGAAGATCAGAGGGTTCGGAGTGGATTTCCCAGTTCTCTCCGCTGTCTTTGACTTCTTCGGCTCCGGCATCGAGGACCGCCATCAGGATGTCGTCCTCGCTGAGGCCGTTCTTGGGCAGGACCACAACACCCTTGCGGGCGAAGAGGTAGCTCACGGAACCGGGATCGGCGATGGTGCCGCCGTTGCGGGAGATTGCAAGGCGCACCTCGGATGCAGCGCGGTTCTTGTTGTCCGTCAGACATTCGATCAACAAGGCCGAACCCTGGGGACCACGAGCCTCGTACATGATCTCGGTGTAGTCCACCACTTCGCCGGTGAGGCCAGCGCCGCGTTTGATGGCGCGGTCGATGTTGTCATTGGGAACCGACGTCTTCTTGGCCTTCGTGACGGCAAGTTCAAGTCCCGGGTTGCCGGCGAGGTCCGGACCACCCATGCGGGCAGCAACTTCGATATTCTTGATCAGTTTTGCGAACGACTTTGCACGCCTGCCGTCAATGATGGCTTTCTTGTGCTTGGTGGTCGCCCATTTGGAGTGGCCTGACATGCTTTACGCTTCTCCTCTGATCATTCGAATAAAGAGTTCATGCACGCGTTTCTCTCCCGTCACTTCCGGATGGAAGGAGGTGGCCAGTAGTTGACCGGAACGCACTGCAACAATTCTAGCCACTCCGTGCAAAGTAGCCGTGTGGCTGGCGTGGTCGGGGTCAACCTGGGCAAGGACCTCCACGCCCGGACCTACGCGTTCCACCCAGGGGCCCCGGATAAATACAGCGTGAACGGGATCCACACCGGACTCCCCTGCGCTGAATTCAAGGCCCCTGAAATCCAGGTCGGTCTCGAAGGACTCCCGCTGGCGGCCAAAGGCATTCCTGCGCACGGTGATATCCAGCCCACCAAAGGTCTGCTGCGGATTTCCGTGCAGGTCAGTTGCAGGGTCCGCGATTTCATCGGCCAACAGGATCATGCCGGCACAGGAGCCGTAGACCGGCAGGCCGTCCGCGATCCGCTTTTGAAGTGGATCACGGACTTCGAAAATCCGGGAGAGCTTGTCAATGGTGGTTGATTCGCCGCCGGGGATGATCAAGCCGTCAATGTCGTCAAGCTCTGACGGGCGGCGTATCCCCACGCCGGTGGCGCCAGCGGCCTCTACAGCGTGGATATGCTCGCGGAAGTCGCCCTGAAGAGCCAGCACGCCGATCCGGAGTCCTGAACCCACGCGCGACGAAGCGTCAGAAAGGGGGTTGGTCATTCGACCATCATAGAGGCCCAGGCCATATGGCGCTGTCAGCGTTGACCAAGCCCACACGCGAGGTAGCCGGTTCCATGCCCTGACTGGGATATATTACAGAGCATGCTTTCCTTCAGCGTTCCCCTCGGCAAGCTGGTCCGCACACTGTCCCGGCTCCGGGGCGGGGGCTCAGCTTTTCCCGGCTTGGTGGTTGAGAAAATCGATCCCGGCTTCATGCAGCGAACGCTGGCTTCGCTCCCCTTGGGCGTAGCTGTGGTCAGCGGCACCAACGGCAAGACCACCACCACCAAGATGGTGGTGGAACTCCTTGAAAGCCAAGGCCTGAAAGTCTTCACCAACCGCAGTGGCAGCAACTTCACCCGTGGGGTGGCCGCTTCGCTCCTGGGTGATGTGGACTGGCGCGGTCGGCTGGACGCAGACATTGCCATTCTGGAGTTGGACGAAGCCCATGCCGTGCACTTCGTCAACAAGGTTGAGCCGCGGTACAGCCTCCTGTTGAATGTCCTCCGCGACCAATTGGACCGCTTCGGGGAAATTGACAAGACCGCCCGGCTGCTGGAGCACATTGCCTCCAAGACCACCGGCACAGTTGTCCTCAACCGGGAAGACCCACGCGTCGCCCGGATTGCCAACGCCATCAATACCCTCGATGCCGTCCACCACCCCGAAGTCCGATACTTCGGCCTCGACGAATCTTTGCGCAGCACCTTCCCCAACGACGACGAAATGCGCACCACGGCAATCGGCCCGTCCCCTTCGGGCACTTCCGTTGCCGCTGAAACAGGTGAGGATGTAGATCTGCCGGCGGCCGACGTCGTACTCCGACGCGTTGGAGCCCAGGACGCCGACTTTGAGTTCGACGGCGAAACCGTCACCACAACGATGAAACTACGCGGCGTGTACAACATCTTCAATGCAGCGGCGGCTTTGTCCTTGGCGAGGTCCGTCTTGGGAACCGGGCCCGTTGATACACCTAAGCTCGTGAAGGCTTTGGGAGAAGTTGCTCCCGCGTTCGGGCGCGGTGAGAGCCTCACCGTGGACGGACAGCCTCTGGAGCTGGTGCTCGTGAAGAACCCCAGTGGTTTCCGTCTCGGGCTGAAGTCCTTCCCCGCCGGCGGCTACGCCACCATGATCGCCATCAACGACAACTACGCCGACGGCAGGGACATGTCCTGGCTGTGGGACGTTGAATTCGACTCCCTGCGCGAAGATGGCGTGGAGGTCCTCACCGGCGTTCGCGCCTACGACATGGCGCTGCGTCTGCAGTATGACGATGTTCACTTCGGAGTGGTCGAACCGGACATCACGGCGGCCCTGCGAACGTTCATCGACGGCTCGCGAGGAAAGCCAAAGCGCGTTTTCTGTACCTACACTTCCATGCTCGCCATTCGCCGCGAACTGGCCAAAATCACCATAGTTGAGGTGGTCTCATGACCTCGGACGTACAGCCCACGCCGCACGCAACGCCGGAAGTACAGCCCAGCAAGGGGACCATCCGCGTTCTCCAGCTCTACCCGCGCGAAATGAACATCTACGGTGACTGGGGCAACGCCCTGGTCCTGAAACAACGGATCAAGTGGCATGGCTACACTCCGGAGCTTCTCGAGTACAACGTGGGCGACGACTTTCCTGACGACGTCGACATCATTGTGGGCGGAGGCGGGCAGGACAGCGGCCAGCTGGTGATCCAAGACGATCTCCAATCGCGTGCCGGCCAGCTGAAGCAGCTGGCGGACGAGGGCGCTCCCATGCTGGTGATCTGTGGGCTCTACCAGCTTTTCGGGAAGTTCTTCAAGACCAGCACGGGCCCTGTGATTCCGGGCATCGGCATCCTTGACGTGGAAACCCATGGTACTGACGAGCGCCTCATTGGCAACGTGACCATGAAGTCCACTGAGTTCGGCGACATCCTTGGCTATGAGAACCACAGTGGGCAGACTACGTTGGGGCCCGGCGTCGAGCCATTAGGCACGGTGACAAAAGGCGCAGGCAACAACAGCAAGGACGGGCACGAGGGCGCCCGTTACAACAATGTTGTAGCGAGCTACCTGCACGGTTCGTTGCTCCCAAAGAACCCGGCCATTGCGGACTTCCTGATCCGCACAGCAGCCGAACGCAAGTTCGGCAGCTTCGTGCCAGGAAAGCCCGACGACGGTTACGCCCGCCTCGCGCGCGAACACGCCGCCCGCCGGCCGCGGTAGACGCTACTTTTCCTTGGTGATCAGCAGTTCGTGCGCTCCCGCGGTGGCTGCTCCCATGGACTCTACAACCGCTTTGGTTCGCTGGTGGGTTGCGGCATCGGCCGCAGGGGTCGCGCAGACCCCTTGTGGTGCGTCGCTGGCTACGGAACACCATCGATAGGGGTCCCGAACAATAACCGAGGGGGCCCATGCGAGGTCAGAAGCAGTCCATACACCTGAGGTGTTTTGACTGAATTGTGCCCTGACCAATAGTCCTTCGTTGTTCAAGACGTACCACGGTGACAATTCAGTGACACCATTGCCGAGCCCGTACACAATCCACGTGCCTTTGTAGTTCTCGATCGGCAGCACCGAGTGCGTGTGGTGGCCGTAGATCATGGTGAACTGGCCGCTGTCCACCAACGCGTGCGCAACCTCTTGCTGCTGGGCATTGGCTTCGCTGGCGTACTCGTCGCCGGCGTGCATGACTCCCAGGACGATGTCGGCCCCAAGGGCCTTGGCTTGTTTTGCCTTCGCGATCATGGCCGCCGGATCCAGCTCGTCAACCAGCCAAGGGTATTCCGGGATCTGACCATTGTGGCCATACGTTCCAATAATCACGGCCACTTTGGCTGCGTCCGTCTGGAGCATGAGTATCTCCTTGGATGCTGCCTCCGTCCGGTAGGAACCGGTGTGCTTTAGGCCCGCTGCGTCCAGGGCGTCCAGCGTCCGGAGCAAACCTTCGGTGCCGCGGTCAATGGTGTGATTGCTGGCCGTCGTGCAGGCCTTGTATCCAACATCCTTTGAGGCCGTAATGATTTGCGGCGGTACGTTGAAGGACGGGTAGGCAGAGAACGGCCCATCCGGACCAGCCACGGGTGTTTCCTGGTGGCAAATGGCGAGGTCGCTGTTGCGAATGTAGCGTCGTTGTCCTTCGAGAAGCGGGACGAAAGTGTAGCCGGGCTGACCCGCCGCAGCTGCGTCAGCTCTCGCTTGTTGCCAGAGCTGGGTATGAACCAGCATGTCACCTGTCACCGTGATGGAGGTGCAGCGGAGCTCCGGACAGGCGGGGCCTTTGCCCGGGGTGGGGTTTGGTGCCGGAGTGCGCGTCGGACTGGGTGTCTGGGCAGCAGGGGCCGAGGCGCCGGTGCTGCGTTCAGCGTCATCGTTTTCTGCAAGAACACCGCAGGCGCTCAGGGACAGGGCTAGAGCTATACCGCTCACCACGAGTGCCGCCCTGTGAGTACGGAACCGTCCCATGGAAAATGTGATCTTGCCCATGAATTTCATCCTACGGCGCTGGCCCGACGTATCCGGGCGTGCCGCTCTTGAGGACACGATTCTTACGTGAAAGAGTCACTTCATGACCAACCCACTCTTGAGCCCCAGCCCTCTGCCCTATGGGCTTCCGCCCTTCGCCGGCATTTCGGCCGAGCATTACTCCCAGGCCGTAGAGGAGGGTTTGAGCGCACATCTGGATGAAATCGCCAGCATCACGAACAACCCGGAGCCCGCCACTCTGGAAAACACAGCCGTGGCCATGGAACGGTCAGGACAACTGCTCAGCAGGGCTGCCGCAGCCTTCTTCACACTGGTTTCCGCCGACGCTTCGGAAGCCATCAAATCGCTGGAAACAGAGCTGTCCCCCAAACTGTCAGCACATCAAGACGCGGTTTACCTGAATCGCGGACTCTATGAGCGATTCGCCGCAATCGACACAGCAGGATTGGATGCGGAGTCGTCCCGGCTGGTGCAGGAGTACCTCAAAGAGTTCCGGCAGTCAGGCATCCAGCTCGATGCCGCCGGACAACACCGCCTGCGTGAAGTCAACGCCGAGCTCTCACGATTGGGCACTGAATTTGGCCAACGCGTCAAAGAGGCCATGAAGTCTGCCGCCCTTCTCCTGAACGACGCCGCGGAGCTGGCAGGGCTGCCGGCTGAAGCGATCACCGGCGCCGCGGAAGCAGCCAGGAATGCGGGGCATGACGGTAAGTACTTACTGACCCTGATCCAGCCCAGCAACCAACCCGCTTTGGCGTCCTTGGAAAACCGGGCCATCCGCCGTCGGCTTTACGAAGCATCCCTGGCACGGGGCACCGATGGCGGCGCCTTGGACGTTCGTGACCTGGTGAAGGCCACTGCCCGATTGCGGGCTGAGAAGGCGGCGCTCTTGGGATTTGCCAACTTTGCTGAGCTGGTGATTGACCAGCAGACGGCACCCGGATTCAGTGAGGTCAAGGCAATGCTGGGTCGGCTGGCCCCCGCGGCCGTGCGGAATGCCGAATCGGAGGCGGAGGCTTTAGCGGAAGTCGCCGGCCACGAACTTGAGCCGTGGGATTGGGCGTACTACTCTGCCCGGGTTCGCAAGGAAAAGTTTAAGGTGGATGAACAGGCTCTCCGCCCCTTTTTCAGCCTCGATGCTGTGCTCAACGACGGAGTATTCCATGCTGCGACACAACTCTTCGGGGTGACTTTCCATGAGCGCGATGATTTGGAAGGCTATCACCCTGACGTCCGCGTCTGGGAGGTCCGACATGAAGGCGGCAGCGGGCTGGGCCTCTTCCTGGGCGACTACTACACCCGTGAGTCAAAGCGCGGAGGTGCCTGGATGAATTCCCTTGTAGAACAATCCAGCCTGCTGGGAACCCGTTCCGTGGTGATCAACAACCTCAACATCACCAAACCGGCACCGGGTGAGCCCACGCTCTTGTCCTTGGACGAAGTCCGTACAGTTTTCCATGAGTTCGGCCACGCGCTTCACGGCCTGTTTTCCGACGTGACCTATCCGCGGTTCTCCGGGACGTCCGTACCTCGGGACTTTGTGGAGTATCCGTCCCAGGTCAACGAAATGTGGATCATGTGGCCCGAGGTCCTGGCCAACTATGCTCGCCACTATTCCACGGGGGAGGCACTCCCCCCTGACACCGTGGACAATCTCAACGAGTCCTTGCTATGGGGAGAAGGGTTTGCGACCACCGAATACCTCGGGGCCGCACTTCTGGACGTGGCCTGGCACGTGCTGTCCGAGTCCGAAGTTCCGCAGGACGTTCTCGCCTTCGAAACCAAGGCGCTGGCTGATGCGGCGATCGTGCACCCGCTGATCCCGCCGCGGTACCGCACCGGGTATTTCCAACACATCTTCGCCGGTGCGGGGTATGCAGCGGGCTACTACTCCTACATTTGGAGCGAGGTTCTGGACGCCGACACTGTGGAGTGGTTCAAGGAACACGGTGGCCTCACACGCGCGAACGGCGATCACTTCCGATCAGAGCTGCTTTCCCGGGGCAACAGCCGCGATCCCCTGGAGTCGTTCCGCGCCTTCCGGGGCCGCGACGCAGAGCTGGGACCCCTCCTGAAGCGCCGCGGACTGGAGTAGAACGACGCCGGGCCGGTCACCTTGGAAGGTGACCGGCCCGGCGTCGTACTACTTTAGCTGTTTACCAGCCGCGCTCTGCGAGGCGGTGGGGCTGGGGGATGTCGTCGACGTTGATGCCGACCATGGCTTCGCCCAGGCCGCGGGAGACCTTGGCGATGACGTCGGGGTCGTCGTGGAACGTGGTGGCCTTCACGACGGCGGCGGCGCGCTCTGCCGGGTTGCCGGACTTGAAGATACCGGAACCGACGAACACACCGTCGGCGCCGAGCTGCATCATCATCGCAGCATCAGCCGGGGTCGCGATGCCACCGGCGGTGAACAGCACCACGGGAAGCTTGCCGGTGGCGGCAACTTCCTTGACCAGCTCGTACGGGGCCTGCAGTTCCTTGGCCGCAACGTACAGCTCGTCCTCGGGAAGGGCTGCGAGTTTGGCGATCTCGGAGCGGATCTTGCGCATGTGCCCGGTGGCGTTGGAAACATCGCCGGTGCCGGCTTCGCCCTTGGAACGGATCATGGCCGCGCCCTCGTTGATGCGGCGCAGGGCCTCACCAAGGTTGGTGGCACCACAGACGAAGGGAACGGTGAAGTTCCACTTGTCGATGTGGTTGATGTAGTCGGCCGGGGTCAGGACCTCGGACTCGTCGATGTAGTCAACACCGAGTGACTGCAGGACCTGGGCTTCGACGAAGTGGCCGATGCGGGCCTTGGCCATGACCGGGATGGACACGGCGGCGATGATCGCATCGATCATGTCCGGATCGGACATGCGGGACACGCCGCCCTGGGCGCGGATATCGGCCGGGACACGCTCGAGCGCCATGACAGCCACGGCACCGGCATCTTCGGCGATGCGAGCCTGCTCGACGTTAACGACGTCCATAATGACGCCGCCCTTGAGCATCTCCGCCATGCCCCGCTTAACGCGGCTGCTGCCCGTGACGCTGTTCGCGGACGAACCGGCTTCGTTGCTTACATCTGGTGTAGACACAAAAACCCCTATGGGTAGATAAACGACCTTTTTGCCGGAGGCACGCGCAGCCACACGACCGCAATCAGCGCACACCGGGTTTCAGGTCAAGGTGACCAAGTACTAGTAATAGTAGTCGCACCTTGCATGCCGGCAGTACATTCATTACCACCTTGGAGGGCAACACAACGGGCTGTGGTAGGTCAAGTGCACAACTGCGGCCCAGCGACTCTGGTCGGTTGCCAGTTCCACACGTGAGCTATGGTTCTCTGGCCTTTACGCCGGCGCAGTTCCATCGGCTTCGGCCATGGCTTGCCGCCGGACGGTGGACATGCGCTGAACAATGGTGATGACACTCGCCAGGGCCAGGAGCACCAGGGTCCCGAATAACACCACAGGTGGGAGGCCCAATCCCGTAAGCCCGGTGATGAGCAATACTGATGCCAAACGTTCCGCGCGTTCGGCGATTCCCACGCTCGCCTGGTAGCCCAAGGACTCGGCTTTAGCCCGGGCATAGGAAACAACCATGCCGAGTACCAGGCAGATGACGGCGGCAGTACCAATAGCAGGATCTTCACCTCCGGTGAAATACCAGATGGTGAGGCCTGCAAAGATCGCACCATCGGCGAGCCTGTCCAAGGTGGAATCCAGAAAATTACCCCAGCCACCGCTGCGGCCCTGCAGCCTCGCCATGATGCCATCGACGACGTCCGAGAAGGCGAAGAAGGCGACGACCACAGAGCCCCACCATAGGAAGCCCAGCGGGTAGAGGACGAGTCCGCCCAAAATCACCCCTAGGGTCCCGGCAATAGTCACGGCGTCCGGAGACACACCGATCCTCAGGAGCCAACGCGCTAAAGGAGTGAAAAGTGAAGTGAAGAAGCCGCGCGCATGCCTATTGAGCATTCGACTCCCCCGGCCAGGCTTCAGCCACAAGCTTGCGGACCTCATCGAGTGTCTGCGTGATGGCCTTGGTCTGGGCGATGATCGGGAAGAAGTTTCCGTCCCCGCCCCACCGAGGAACCACGTGCTGGTGCAGATGCGCGGCGATGCCGGCACCCCCTGTCACCCCTTGGTTCATGCCCAGGTTGAAGCCGCTCGGATTTGAAACCTTCCGTAACACGCGCATAGCGGTCTGAGTGAGGTCGGCGAACTCGGCGGTTTCTTCCACGGTGATGTCTGTGTAATCGGGAACGTGCCGGTAGGGGCAGATCAAGAGATGACCCGGGTTGTAGGGGAACAGGTTCAGGACGACGTAACAGGTCCGCCCGCGGTGGACGATCAGGGATTCCTCATCTGAGCGCGTGGGTCCTACACAGAACGGGCAGTCGTCCTTGTTCTTGAATTGATCCTGCCCGCCCTTGATGTAAGCCATCCGGTGTGGAGTCCACAGGCGCTGAAACGCGTCCGGTACGCCGGCCAATCCGAAGTCATCGGTTACGTCGGCATCACCCGGAAGGCCAGCTGCCGCGCCTGTGTTCTCCTGCACCGTCTGTGTTCCGTTCCGTCAGCTCTCGCGGTTCTTGACGGCGTCAACGATCCTGCGGACCGCCTCGGCCACGGGCACGCCGTTGTCCTGGCTGCCATCCCGGAAGCGGAATGACACGGCACCGGCCTCGGCGTCCTCACCGCCGGCAATCAGGACGAACGGGATCTTGTCCTTGCTGGCTGTACGAATTTTCTTGGGGAACCGGTCAGAGGAGATGTCCACCTCGGCACGGATGCCCGCTGCCTTGAGTTGGCCGACGACGTCGAACATGTAGTCATTGAAGGTCTCGGCCACAGGAATGCCCACTACCTGGACAGGAGCGAGCCAAGCCGGGAACGCTCCGGCATAGTGCTCGGTGAGCACACCCATGAAGCGTTCCACCGAACCGAACAGTGCCCGGTGGATCATGACAGGCCGCTGGCGTGTGCCGTCGGCCGCCTGGTACTCCAGTTCGAAGCGCTCCGGCAGGTTGAAGTCCAGTTGAATGGTGGACATCTGCCAGGTCCTACCAAGGGCGTCCTTTGCCTGGACGGAGATCTTGGGGCCATAGAATGCTGCTCCACCCGGATCCGGAACGAGTTCCAGACCCGAGGCTGCGGCGACCTCGGAAAGAGTGCGCGTGGCTTCCTCCCACGCGGCGTCGTCGCCAACGAACTTCTCTTCGTTCTTGGTGGAAAGCTCCAAGTAGAAATCATCCAGCCCGTAGTCCTTGAGCAGGCCCAGAACGAAGTTCAGCGTGGTGGTGAGCTCGTCCTTCATCTGCTCGCGGGTGCAGTAGATGTGGGCGTCGTCCTGTGTCATGCCGCGGACGCGGGTCAGCCCGTGCACAACGCCGGACTTCTCGTAGCGGTATACCGATCCGAATTCGAACAGGCGCAGCGGAAGTTCGCGGTAAGAGCGCCCCCGGGAACGGAAGATCAGGTTATGCATGGGGCAGTTCATCGGCTTCAGGTAGTAATCCTGCGCCGGCTTCCGCACTGTGCCGTCTTCGTTGAATTCGGCGTCCACCTGCATCGCCGGGAACATGCCGTCCTTGTACCAGTCAAGGTGGCCGGAGACCTCATAGAGGTGGCCTTTGGTGATGTGGGGTGTGTAGACGAACTCGTATCCGGCGTCCACGTGGCGCTGGCGTGAGTAATCCTCCATGGCCTTGCGGATGATTCCGCCCTTGGGGTGGAATACAGGAAGGCCCGAGCCCAGTTCGTCCGGGAACGAGAACAGGTCCAGCTCGACGCCGAGCTTGCGGTGGTCGCGTCGCTCTGCTTCGGCGATGCGTTCCTGGTATGCCTTGAGGGCTTCCTTGGTGGGCCACGCCGTGCCGTAAATGCGCTGCAGTTGCTGGTTGTTCTGGTTACCCAACCAGTACGCAGCTGAAGAGCGGGTCAACGCGAAGGCGTTGGCGATGATTTTGGTGTTCTGCAGGTGCGGTCCGCGGCAAAGATCGCACCAGATGCTCTCACCGCTCTTGCGATCCACATTGTCGTAAATCGTGATGTCGCCGGCACCGACCTCAACGTTGACGCCCTCAGCGGCGTCGCTTGCATCGTTCTTCTTGCCCAGCAACTCAAGCTTGTAGGGCTCATTGGCCATCGCCACACGGGCTTCGTCTTCAGTGACAACACGGCGAACGAATTTCTGGTTCTGGTTGATGATTTTTTGCATCATCTTTTCCAGCGTGCGCAGGTCTTCCGGGGTGAACGGATCAGCAACGTCGAAGTCGAAGTAGAAGCCGTCAGTGATGTAGGGACCGATACCGAGCTTAGCGTCGGGGCGCAACTGCTGCACAGCCTGTGCCATGACATGGGCCGTGGAGTGGCGAAGAACGTTGAGTCCATCAGGGGAATCGATGGTGACGCCCTCGACGTTTGCACCCTCGGTGAGGACCTGGTCAAGGTCCTTGAGTACACCATTGACACGGGCTACAACGACGTCGCGGCGCTCGAAGAAGAGTTCCGCGCCGGTAGTCCCTTCCGTCACCTTGGTCTCTTCGCCATCGACGATGAGGGTGATCTGTTGGGCATCTGACACGGGTGTCTCCTATTCATAGTTAAGGCTTCATAGCTTGTGGCGTACGGGGACCACAGCCAGCCACCGTCAATCGTATCCGCTGCAGCGAAGGTGGCCAAAGCAGCGCGCCGGGGCTAAATCAGGCTACTCAAGGCAGGGTTGTGCCAAGGTTTCAGCTTCCCAGACCAGTAATGGCAAGGTTCCTGGAAATACCGTGGAGCGGCCCATGGTGGGTGTATCCATCAGGTAGCCCGGTTTCGGCGGGGAGAAGCTCGGCATAAGGCAACGCTTCCGGACGGCTGAGGTCCCAGGCTTTGCTGGCACTGAGGCTGATTCCTTTGGGGCCGGTCCTTCTGGTGGTCCCCCGGATAAGCAGGAGGCGGGTACCAAACAACAGAGGCCCGGAGTCTTCCTGAGCCTCATGGAAGAAGACCGAATCCACGCAGCCAGTACCGTCATCGATGCTGATGAAGACAACGCGACGCCCGCCACGCATGGGCGGGGTTTGAGTGGCAATTCGGACCCCTGCTACCAGGACTTCGGTCCCGTTGCGCAAGCCCAGGAGCTTGTCTGCCGTGGTGACCCCCAATTTGTCCAGGAGGGGCCGATGACTTTCCATCAGATGTTCGCTGACATCCACCGCCATGAGATCAAGTTCTGCCCTGACGTTATCCACCATGGTTGGCTCAGGAAGCTCAGGAGCAAGGTTTCTCAGTTCAACATCGCCCAGCGCAAAGGACAGCTGCCCTTCTATGACATCGGGGGCCTTCTTGGAGGGGCTGCTTTGGAGCGCTTGCAGATGGTGCACAAGGTCAGCACGGTTCGCAGTTCCTCCGGAGTCCTTATGCAAAGCATCAAAGGCGCCCAGCTGGGCCAGTCTTTTGATGTTCGGTTTACTGACCCGCGCCCGCGCCCTCAGGTCTGCCAGGGAATCGTAAGGTTGCCCGGCAACGATCCTTTTGAGTTCCACTCCTGAAAGCCCGTAAATACCCGTCAGGCTCAAGCGGATGCCCAGCTTGCCCTGATCCGAGCCATGATGAATTTTCTCCACCCTGTATTCAGCCTTGCTCCTGTTGATATCCAAAGGCAGGATGGGGATCCCCAGCCTGCGCGCTTCAGAGACCAACAGCCGTTTGGGATACATCCCGGGATCGTGTTCCCACAATCCGGCAAGAAAGGCCTCGGGATGATGGGCTTTGAGCCAGGCTGACTGATAGGTAGGTACGGCAAATGCAGCACCGTGGGCTTTGCAGAAGCCAAAACTACCGAAGGCTTTCAGGGTCCCCCAAACTTTATCCACCACTTCTGGAGGGTATTTTTTGATTGCTTCCCGTCGGAAGTACTTTTCTACTCCCGGCTCATGTACTTCGTCGCCCAGGGCTCGACGAAATTCGTCGGCCCTGTCCAAGCCGCAATTGGTCATAACGTGGAAGGTTTTCAAAATCTGCTCATGGAAAACCGTGACCCCGTGCGTTTCCTGGAGAACTGGCTTGAGGTCCGGGTGGGGGTAAATCTCAGGAGCAAACCCATGGCGATGCTCCAGGAAGGGCCGCACCATGTCCGACTTCATGGGTCCAGGCCGGAAAAGAGAGATATCGATGATCAGGTCATTGAATTCCCGGGGAGCCATCTTTCCGATGAGTTCACGCTGCCCCGGGGACTCGATCTGGAAGCAACCAAGTGTGTGGGTACTACGTATCAGCTCAAAGGTGGCCTGATCGTCGAAAGGGACGGCATTGAGGTCAATCCTGCCGTCATGAGCAATGTAGTCGGGACCATTCCCGCCCGGCTCCACGGGGTGCTTACCCGCTGCGACAACCTCAGCTTTGGAAGGATGAAGCCGAATCACTTCCCGGACCGCAAAGGCCATGGCACTTTGCATGCGCACTCCCAGGACATCCAGCTTTAGCATGCCCATGGGGTCCATATCGTGTTTATCGAACTGGCTCATGGGCAGACCCAAACCGCTGGGTTGGACCGGAGTTCTATCCAGGAGGGTGGCATCTCCCAAAATCACTCCGCAAGGGTGCATGGAAATATGCCGGGGCAAGCGATCCAGCCTTTCTGTAAGATCCACCAGCAAATCCAGCTGCTGGTTCTCCTCCAGGGCTCCTCGTTCCACCCGCCCCGCAAAATCCCGAAGCTCCGGCTTCTCCACCAGGGCTTCACGGAATTTGCGCGCAGAGAATCTCCACAGCTGCTTGGCAATTTCGCCCACTTCTTCGTCAGGCATCCCCAGTGCCATGCCCGCATCCCGCACTGCACCACGTGCCCTGTACCCGTTTTGCATGCTCATCAGGGTGACTCGTTCAGCCCCGAAGCGGTCAAAAATCTTTCGGTAGACGTTATGCCTTTCAGCACTTTCCACATCAATGTCGATATCAGGCAGGGTGGACCGCCGGCCGGAGAGAAAACGTTCAAAAATAAGGTCGTGGCGTATCGGGTCAACCTGACTGATATCGATCAAGTAGTTGACCAGACTTGACGCGCCGGATCCCCTTGCAGCAACACGGACACCCATATCGAGGATCATTGTGGTGACCTCAGCCACGGTGAGGAAGTACGAAGCAAAACCGAGTCCGGCAATGATTTCCAGCTCATGCTCCAACCGCGAGCGCAGGTTTTTTTCCAGGTTTCCGTTGATGCCTGGGAACCGTCTGTTGATTCCTGCTTCACAGCGTTGGGTGAGTTCCACCATAGGGTCTGCGGTGATGCCGATGATGGAGGCTTCAGGGACTACCGGCTTCTTCCAACCCATGTCGAGAATGGGGTCGATGCGGCATTTGTCGGCGAGCGCTTCTGTGTTTGCGAGGAGTTTGGTGAGGTCGGCTTTCCCCTGGCCCGCGGCGTTCATGATTTCTTTGCCGAGTTGGTGCATTTGTTGCGGGGTCTTCAGCCATCCCTGCCCTGTTGGCTGCAGGAGGGGCTCTGTTGAGAGTTCCGGAAGGGATTTGAGGGTGCGTGCGGAGTCGAGTACATCTGCAGTGGCGGCGCCGTCCTGGGCGCAGTAGCGGACGGCGTTGCTGAGTATTGCGGGGGTGTTGAATTCGAGGGCGAGTTTGAGCATGCGTACGGCGTGGGCTGTGCTGAGTGGTTGTCCGGGGGCGCTGAGGTGGGAAACGACTTCGGCCACCATGGTGCCGGGGGGCATGGCGTCGATCCATTGTTTGAAGAGGGTTCTGGGCTTGAGGTATTTGCGTCCGCTCATGGCCCGGCCTACGTCGGAGTCGGGCCCCATGAGTACGGTGAGCACTGGTTTGAGGGTTTTGGGGTCCAGGGTTCTGGAGGCGAGTTCGCCTCGGGTGACCGCAGGTGGGATTGCTCCCCCGGCTTTCCCGGAGGTGCGCGCGTGGGCGTCGGATATGAGGCGGCACAGTGCCCTGTATCCGGCGCCGTTGTTGTTTCCGTGGGCGAGTACGACGACGCGGCCCGCCACTTGGGTGCGGTGATCGCCGTCGTCGTCGAATACTGCCAGGTCTACCCCGACGATGGGGTGGATGCCTGCGTCCATGCATGCTTTGAGGTGTTTGATGGTGCCGTACAGGCCGTCACGGTCGGTACAGGCGAGAGCTGTGGCTCCGTTTGTTGCGGCTGTTTGGGCTAGTTCATCCGGCCAGGAGACGCCGTAGTGTGCGCTGAAGGCTGTGGAGACGTGCAGGTGGGTAAAGCTCAAGGTTCACGCTGCTTCTTCTGGTTCTACGGCGCTGGATGGCGCGGCGTCGTGGATGCGCAGGAGTCTCCAGCGCCCGCTGCCCAGGTGCCGGACGAGGTCGAGGGTGATGGTGTGGCTGGTTTTCGATTCGACGGTGGCGGGCAGGAGCTGTACCCGCCAGATCTCGTGGTCGACCAGGCCGGCTCCGGCGCCCAGGGGTGCGCGGCTTTCTTCTAGCCACCATTGCCGGCGCTCGTACCAGCGAACGGGTTCGTTGGTGACGGTGTACTGCGTTCCTTTCCAGTGGACTTCCTGCGGCTGGCCGGTGTCCGTGCAGCTCACGCTTACTGACTCGCTGAACAGCCCCATGTCTTCACCTCTTACGCCGGAATATTGATTCGAAAGTATGTTCGAATAATTTCAGTTTACGCCGACGCCCTGACAAAACCTAGTTCGAAGTTGATGCCCTTTCCCGGGTTCGCGATACTCGCTTTCCAACTTGCTTGAGCAAGGCGTCTCGCCATGGTTGTGCACCCTGGGCGAGGGCGACAGTCCCCATGAGGGAAGAAGCAGCCCGGAGTAGTTGCGTGCGCATGATGCGCTTCCTGCCATAGGCTGCGAGCGCCTTTTCACTGGGCAGCCCATTTAGAAGTTTGCCCAGTGTCACTGCATCGATCAGCGCTTCACAGGCGCCCCGCCCCAGGTTTGGTGTCATGGCGTGGGCGGCATCCCCTATCAACACAACGTTTCCCTGCGAGTATTTGATCAGGGGAGGGCAGATCCAGATGCGTTGGGCAAGCGTGGTGTCCGGCCTGGCCTTTGCGAGTACTTCCTGTACGGCGCTCGCGTGGTTTGCGTAGCGGTTTCGTGTCACTTCGAGGGCTTCTGCGACGTCTACTTTGTCCGGCCCCAGGTCTGAGCGGAATGAAGCGTACCAGTTGCTGCCGCCCTCGGCTGGCGCCAAGCCGAATATCTCGCCACGCCCCCAGTATTCGCCGATGTCCTCCGGGAGCGGGGTTCCGGGGATGACTCCCCTGACGGCCAGGAATGGTGTTGGCCTTGCTTCGCTCTGCGGGCCTCTGAAGTGCCGCCGGACAATGCTGTTGACGCCATCTGCGCCCACGGTCAGCCCGGCAGTACCCGGCAGCTTGTCCACTCTGGCTACTGCCCGGCTCACGGAACGAGGCACTGCCGTGTCCAGCAGCCTCAGGAGTTCGGGCCGGGATATTCCAAGGAGGCCTTCACCTTCCATGGACAGCAGGGGTTCTCCCGAGGGGCGGCGGAGGGCGCCTGTTTTGATCTTGGCTCCGCGACTCCGTACAGCTCCGAGTATCCCCAGCTCTGAGAGCGCGCGTTGGGCTTCCGGCCACATGGCGAGGGTTGTTCCAACTGCGGGGAGTTCGGGGCGCTGCTCGTAGATGGTGACGTCGAACTTGCCGGGGTCCAGTATTCCTGCGAGCGCCAGCCCGGCGATCCCTCCACCAATGATGTCCACCTTTTCCATGGGTTCACAGTACTACTACATTTGTAGTGCCGGTAGGTGTTGAAGCTAGACTTTCGCCATGCCGGACCGCCGAAGTGAACTAGCCGACGCCGCTCTCGCCGTCGTTGCTGCCAAAGGCCTCAAAGGACTCACGCACAGGGCCGTCGACGCCCAGGCAGGTGTCGCCGTCGGAACTACCTCGAACTATTTCCGCAACCGGGCAGCACTCATGGGGGCCGCCGTCGACCGCGTTGAAGAACGTGACCGCCTCCTGCTGCAGCAGGGTGGAACGGACATACCGACGTCGGTAGCCGACTTGGCGGATCAGATCGCCGGAGCAGTCATGGGACTCGCGCACCAGAACGCCGAACTGACCCGCGCCAGGTTCGCCTTTGCCCTAGACCAGCCAGGTGTTGTCACTGCCGGGCACGAGCGGCTGGTATCGGCCTTGGCGCAATTGCTCGACGCCATGGGCATATCTGAAGCACGCAGCCGGGCGGAAGCAATCTCCGACTACAGCGACGGGCTCGCCCTTCACCTGCTGACCGCGAGGACGGGGCAGGACCTTGACACAGCCACAGTGGCGCGCAACATCCTGCGTCTGTTGGAGGGATGAAAGTCAAGGGGTGGACGGCAGCCGGTCCACAGAGCAGGATTGTGGCATGAGCACCAATGACGCACTCCTGAAGCAGGTCAACATCTCGGCCGAAGACGACAACCTCGTGGCAAGGTTCGAAATCGATGGCAACATACCAGGCTCCGGCGCTTACGTCGTGGGCCTTGTTGCTGCCAGCGAGGACTATTCCTCACAGCGCAGGCTCGGCATAGAGTTCATGAACGGCGAGGCGATCTCCTTCTATTCGTTCAACCACTCCCTCAGTGCCGAGGAGAACTACGACATCAAAGGCGTAGAGCATTCCGGCAACGTCATCACAGGGAATTTTCCGATGTCTGCCATCCACGGGCTCAGCAAAGGCCACGTCATGACAGGCTTCAGCGAAGCCGATGGCCGGGAGTTCCAATCCGGCGTGCCCGTCACCGAAGCTCTGTAGGTCCTGGACGCTTTGTAGTTCCTGTAGTTCCTAGAAGAGAGCTTCCACCGGTTCAATGAGTTCCGGTGAGTTATTGCGGACATTTCCCACCGCTGCGCCCACAGCGTCCAACCTCCACCCGGCCGCGGCATCGTGCGCCTTGGAGCGGACCAGATCCACCAACCCTTGAGCGTCCTTCTCCCTCGGATCCAACCACGCTTCCATCGTCTCAGTGCTCATCGGCAAGGGAACGCGGTCATGGAGGGCAGTCAGTTCGTCAAATACCGAGGCACTGCGCCGGGTCTTCGCCTCATCCGCCGTTGGGGTATCGGCAGTCAGGATGGACATGGACAGCAACCAACGCCCCGGATCATCATCGGATGCAGACTGGTCACGCCACCACTCATACAAGCCTGCAAAGACCAAACCGTGGCCATCCCCCGGGTGCACATAATACGGTTGCTTGTTCTTACCCTCGCCCTTCTTCCATTCGTAATAACCGTCTGCCGGAACTGCGCAACGCCTGGCAACGGCGGCCTTCTTGAAGGACGGCTTTTCCAACAGTGTCTCGCTTCGAGCGTTGATAAGCCTGGCACCAGCCTTGGGATCCTTCGCCCATGATGGAACCAGACCCCACTTCGCCACATGGAGCTGCCGCTTCACGTCCGCGTCAATCAGCCTCTCCAAAACAATGGGAACGGCATCTGTCGGAGCCACATTCCACGACTTCTCCAGCGCAATCTCGTTCTCAAGTTCGGCGTCAAAATCAGCGAGGAGGTCCCCCACCGCACGAGCCATTACATAACGTCCACACATGGCAACAGTCTGCCCTCTCCTCGGACAACGCACCAGCACCGGCACGTGACGTAACCCGGCCCTGCTGCCGAACGGGAAATATTCGGACGCGGGTTACCGTTGTTACCGACGAACCACCCTGCATTAACAACCCATACTGAGGAGAGCTCTGTGGACTTCACTCCCGACTCCGGCACCATCACCATGTTCTCGACCACCTGGTGCGGTTATTGCAACCGCCTCAAAAAGCAGCTCGACGCCAAGGGCATCGGCTACACCGAGATCAACATCGAAGAAGTAGATGGCACGGCCGAACTCGTCGAGCAGCTCAACGGAGGCAACCGCACCGTACCCACCGTGCTTTTCCCTGACGGAACCGCGGCCACCAACCCGTCCGCTTCCGAGGTGGAGAGCCGACTGGCCGCATAGTCTGCCACACCACCGCTGCTGGGCCCGCACGGAACAATCCCACTCTGTCTGCCACCTGTGATAGACAGAATGGGAATCCGTAGCGGGCCCTTTTTGCACCACAGAAAGGACCCGCGCCCCAAAAGCCCGAAGGGAACATCCCATGGTCCACGCAGTCAAAGGTGTCGTCGTCCGCTCCAAAGGCGCCCCCGCAACCCTGGAAACCATCCTCGTCCCGGAACCCGGCCCCGGCGAAGCCTTGGTGGACATCCTCACCAGCGGCGTCTGCCACACCGATCTCCACTACAAACTCGGCGGCATCAGCGACGACTTTCCGTTCCTCCTCGGCCATGAAGCCACCGGCGTTGTCAGCGCAGTAGGCCCCGACGTCACAGACGTAGCCCCGGGCGACCGTGTCGTCCTGAACTGGCGTGCAGTCTGCGGCAACTGTCGCGCATGCAACCGCGGCCAAGCCCAGTACTGCTTCAACACCCACAACGCCACCCAAAAAATGACCCTCGAAGACGGCACGGAACTCTCACCGGCCCTCGGCATCGGCGCGTTCATCGAAAAGACCCTGGTCGCCGCCGGCCAATGCACCAAGGTAGACCCCGACGCCGATGCCGCCGCCGTCGGCCTGCTCGGCTGCGGCGTCATGGCAGGTTTGGGCGCAGCGCTCAACACCGGCAACGTCAAGCGAGGCGACTCCGTTGCTGTGATCGGCTGCGGAGGAGTGGGCGTAGCAGCCATCGCCGGCGCCGCGCTCGCAGGGGCCACCACCATCATTGCCGTCGACATCGACGCAAAGAAGCTCCAGCGCGCCAAGGACCTCGGCGCAACCCACACCGTGGACTCATCAGCAGCGGACCCCATCGAGGAAATCCGGGCCTTAACAGCCGGCTTCGGCGCAGACGTGGTGATTGACGCCGTCGGACGTCCCGAAACCTACAAGCAGGCGTTCTACGCCCGCGACCTCGCAGGCACCGTTGTCCTGGTTGGTGTCCCCACACCGGAGATGACCCTGGAACTGCCGCTGCTGGATGTCTTCGGCCGCGGCGGCTCACTCAAATCCTCATGGTATGGCGACTGCCTGCCCTCCCGTGACTTCCCCATGCTCGTGGACCTGTATAAGCAGGGCAAACTGGACCTGGACGCCTTCGTTACAGAGCGCATCACCATCGACCAGGTGGAAGAGGCGTTCGACAAAATGCATGATGGCGCAGTCCTCCGATCGGTGGTTGAACTGTGAGCGCCAGCAACCTCACGATCGATCAGGTAGTAACCTCCGGGACATTCTCCCTCGATGGCGGAACCTGGGACGTGGACAACAACGTCTGGATCATCGGCAACGCCACCGAATGCATCGTCATCGACCCCGCCCACAACCCCGAAGCAATCCGTGCGGCCGTGGGTGGCCGAGACGTCAAAGCCATCCTGCTAACACACGGCCATGACGACCACATCAGTTCCGCAGGTGCTTTCCGGGAGCTCGTCACGGCCCCCATCCACCTGCATCAGGACGATTGGATGCTGTGGAAGGCCGTGTTCCCCCACGTTGACCCTGATGTGGCGATCGTGGACGGTGACGAGTTCACCGTGGCCGGCGCAACGCTGAAAGCGATCCACACTCCCGGACACTCTCCAGGATCCGTTTCGTTCCACCTTGCAAGCGAAGAGACACTCTTCAGCGGAGACACGCTCTTCCAAGGCGGACCCGGTGCGACCGGAAGGTCCTACAGCGATTTCCCCACCATCATCGAGACCATCCGGACAAAGCTCCTTACACTGCCGGAGGAAACCGTGGTCCTCACAGGGCACGGTGATTCCACCACCATCGGCGCTGAGAAGCCGCACCTGGATGAATGGATCGCCCGCGGGCACTGACACCAAGCGCAAATAGTGGGGTACGGGCTGACGCCCCTACCCCACTAGGCTGCGGAAGTCGCCGTCGACGACGTCCGCATACCCGCGGTAAGCCTCAATCACGGCGTCCTCCACAGTCTGGACATCCAGATGCGGGAGCAGGTCATTGGCTGCCCCGGCCGTGGCAGGATCCCAGTCCAAGCCGAGCGCCGAGTAGCTCGCTGCCAGGACCTCGCGGATGGGTGTGGAATCTTCCACCACAATCACGGAACTGAAGAGCCATCCTCCGGAAACGACGCGCTGGGCAGTGCCGATGAGCTTGATGCGGTGCGCAGGGAAATCGGGGTCCTCGCCGTGAACACTGAACTCCCCAGGACAGTATTCACCGGGAATCTCACCGACGGCGGCATGAACGCCTACGCTTCTCAGCGCTCCGGCCAGCAGCTCACCAAACTCGGAAAAACGGGCTTTGGCGCGAACGATCGCGTCAGGGTGAGGCTCAATGTGATCAATGACCAAGGTCCCTTGGTGATAAGCAGCGGCGCGGCCCCCGGCTTTCCGTATGAGGGGCTCGAAGCCGAGCTTCCGGCAGGCCTCCTCCGCTGCCTGAAAACCAGGCAGGTTCGCATCGCGCTGACCGAAAGCAACGGTAGGCTGCGGCCGATACAGACGAAGAGACGGGCCAAGTTTTCCGTTACGGGCACGCTGAAGCAACTCCAAGGCGAAATCGAGGTCAGCGGCTGCACCCATGGATTCGTTCTGGCGGTACACCGTTAGCTCGCGGGGACCTGCTTCCGGGACGGCCATCAGCTTTTCCTCAAGGTCAGGATCTGCTCGGCGCGTCCGAAGGGTCCGTTGAGGTCATGGAGAACGGTGGAGGTCAGACCAATGCCATCGGCACCAAAGGACACTTTGTTGTCCAAGCCCAACCATTCGCCAGCCGGCGCCCTGTACATATGGATCTGTAGGTCCACGTTCGGGAAAATATAGCTGTTTTCTCCAGGCGGAACACGGGCTGCGATCCCATTGGCCGTGTCAACCAAGCCCATCAAACGGGCCAATTCAGTACTGTCATTTTGATCTGTGAGCGGGTGGGAAGTCCGGATCCACACCTTGCCTGATCCCGGGCGGTGTCCCTCGCCAATGCGCATCTCCAAGGACCGGATGTAACCCCCGGGCCAGACGCTTGCGCCATCCCAGGGCTTACATTCATCGGGGGCCGGCATCGAGTCGTCTTCAACTGCGGCCACGGCGCTGGTGTCGCTGGTGATCATTCGCCAGGCGGTGGCACGGATGGCCACGCGACCCCCTGCCGAAAGCTCTGCCTGAAGGAGTTCAATGGTCCTTCCCGGCCTCAGCGTCGAGGTGGTGACCTGGAATTCACCGCCGGGAATCAGCCCGAGGATTTCGTAGCTGATCCGCGCCAGGCGGACGTCGTTCCGCGGCTCATGGCGGACCAAGGCATCTGCGATGATGCCCGACGCCGGAGCCATATGTTGTTCGTGGGGATTCCAGGCACCTTGGGCGTGAAGGGTGGACCGGTAGCGGCCCCCACCCAGTGATTCGTAGTAAAAGTCGCCGTCCGCCAGTTCCGGTAATGCAGTAGTCAACCCAGGCCTTTCGCCGATCCAGCTGTAGAACTCAGACCACTGTATCCGCTGATTTGGCCCTTGCCCGACGCCGACGGAACACAACAACCCACGTAATGGCGGTCACCAGGACCGCCACGCCCACAGCAGCTCCACCAGGTGATGCGGCGGCTACCGCCAACCATGCCTCCAGAGCGGCAAGACCAATGGTTGCGTAGAGCAGGGCCCAGATCACAGAACCCGCCACAGCTGCGGGCAAATATCGTCGGAGTGGCATACGGGCGGCACCGGCTGCGAGGTTAATGGCAGTTTGGAGGCCAACAGTCAGAAAAGACAGTACGACGGCGTACGGGCCCCAGCGCTGGATCAGCGCCTGGGCGCGGGCAGCTTTGGGCCGCTCCAAAGAACCACCGAAGCGGGTATGTGCGAACCCGGCCATGGCCCCCCGCCCGATCCAATAAGTAACGTTGACACGGATCATGACAATCGCGAAGAGCGCTGCGAGTGCGACGCCGAAGGGCAAACTCATGATCTGATCCACTCGACTTAGGCTACCCTAAGCAGCGCTTCGCTGAAGACCAGGTCCCGGACTCCTACGGTCAAACCCTAGGATGATTCCATGGACCTCCGCGACGCCGCCCAGGAGCTGTACGCCGTGACACCTCGTGAATTCACGGCGGAACGTACTGCTCTGGTGCGCAAAGCGAAGGACGCCGGGCAAAAAGACTTGGCTCAAGAGATCGGCAGCCTTCCCAAGCCGGCTGCCGGAGCCTGGGCCATCAACATCCTGGCCGTTCACAAACCCGAGGTAATTGACGGCGTCGTACGTTTTGGCATTTCGTTACGAGGCGCCCAGGAGGAGCAGGACACCGAAGCATTCCGTGAACTCGGGCAGCAACGCCAAAGTCAGCTGACAACAGCCGTCCATTCGGCCAGGGATCTCGCTGCAGAGCTGGGGGCTCCACTGAGCGCGGCCGCAACGTCCGATGTTGAGCAGACTTTCAGGGCGGCCATGGCCGATGCCGGGGCAGCCGCCGCGGTACGAACGGGCAGGCTGGTCAGGGGGCTCAGCGGCAGCGGCTTCGAAGCAGTGGACCTTGCAGGAGCAATAGCTGCGGCAGGTCCCGATGACGAAGCGACCGAAGCTACACAAGAGCGATCAGTCGAGAGATCAGTCAAGAAGGTGCCCCCACCACACGCCAAGAGCACTCCGACGTCCCAAGACACTCCGCCCAAGCGGAAGGCACCGCAACAGAAGTCCTCCAAGGAAGAAGCGACGTCCTTGGCCGATCGGCGGGCCGCCAAGCAGCAAGCAGCACTGAAAGAGGCCCGCAGCGAGTTCGACGTCGCCGACCAAACGGCCAGGGAAGCAGAAGCGGCAGCATCCGAAGCGTGGGACACCGTCAATGCACTGGCTGATCGCCGAACCAAACTCAAAGCCGACATTGAAGACCTCAAGAAACGTCTGGCAACCCTTGAAGCCGAACTCATTGGAGTCACCCGTGATGCAGAATCCGCGGAATCAGAAAAGAAACGGGCCGTGCGGGCCGCAACCCAGCAACGCCGCGCCGCCGATCAAGCCCAACGGCGCATCGATCGGCTGAGCTAGTCCTTCTTCTTGACCGGCGACTCCTGCAAATGATGGGTTGCAGGACCCTCAAGATATTTGCCCTCGGGGGTGAAGCGCGAACCGTGCAGAGGGCAGTCCCACGATTTTTCGGCATCATTCCACGTCACGATGCCACCCAGGTGTGAGCACCTGGCCGAAACCATGCAAACGTTGCCGTCCACGGTGGACACTGCGGCTGGTTCACCCTTGTACAGCCCCACAACGCCGGTTCCTTCGGCTGGACGCGTTTGATCCGTGATGTCAGGATTGGCCTTGATTCTTGCCCTGTCCTCCACCATTCGCTTGGTGGTGCTCGCGTTCAACCGCACGGCTTGGAGCGCTCCTTGGGGCGAGGTGACGCGGTGATGGATGGTGGTGGCCCAATCGGATTGGCCGCCCAGGATGTCCGAGGTGATGGATAGGGCTGCCGCTACCCCGTTGCTCATCCCCCACTTGTTGTAGCCGGTGCCGAAAAAGATGCGTCCGTGGCCACGAGGAAGCTTGCCGAAGAACGGCATCAGGTTGGTGGCTTGGTAATCCTGAGCCGACCACGTATGGGTGACCTCTGCTCCGGGGTAGTGCCGGGTGGCCCACCCCAGCAGGTCATCCAAATGCGACTTAGGTGATGCAGCCCGGCCCGCCGTGTGCCCATAACCACCGACCAGGAGCAGCTCTCCCTCGGGTGTAGGGTGGGTGCGCTGCGAGCGGGTAGGTGAATCGATGGACAGATACATGCCCGTCGGAAGATCGCCCGGGACCTTCAACGCAGCCGCATAGGAGCGGTTGGGCTCAAGCTTGGCAAAATACAGTCCGCGGTCCAGGATTGGGGTGCCCGTAGCTATCACCACAGTGTCTGCAGTGAAAGTGCCCTTGCCCGTGGAGACCTCCATAGGCTGCCCGGAAGCTACGTTCTCCACCTGCATGCCCTCGACAATGAGGCCGCCATGGCCTCGAATGTCCCTGGCAAGGGTTTCCAGCACATCCATGGGGTGAATCTGGGCCTGGCCTTCGAGTTCCAAAGCCTCCACTATGGGGAACGGCAGCCCGGCGTCACGGCTGAAGTGGACGTCCAAACCTGCGTCCCGCGAAACCGCAGCCTCCTTGCGGAGCCGCTGGCCGCCGTCGTCCGTGGTTGCGAAGGTGACCGCGGTCCGGCGTTGAAACGGGATGCCCTGCTGCTCCATATACTGCGTCAGCCAGGCTTGGCCGGACTTATTGGCCTCCACATAGGCCTGCACCACCTTCAGCGAATACTGGCCGCGCAAGGCCGAAAGGGCTCCTCCTTGGAGGAGGCTTAACTTACCGGTGGTGTTACCGGTGGTCACAGCGCCGAGTGTCCTGGCTTCGAAGACCACCACGCGCTGCCCGGACCTGGACAACAGCAGGGCAGCCACCATACCGGTGAGCCCCGCGCCCACCACTATGGTGTCAAGGTGCTTTTCTTCGGGAATTGAGTCGGACATCAAGCGGGATTCCCGGTCCAACCACAGCGATTTCATCAACGAACCTGCCTCTCAATTCACTGGCCTGTGGTGAGGCAAAGAGTAGGCGCGTCGTTGGTGCTTATCAAGGGGTCGCGGCGCCTACCACCAAAGCCGCTGCGTGCCGCAGTTCAGCGTCCGGATCAGCGGCCCAGCGCTCCAATACGCGTTCCGCGCGTTCCTTAGCGAGGCCTTCCAACCGGTCCATTAATGGGCGGACCACATCTTTGGCGAGGGGATCCACCAGTTCCCGTGTCCCGGACTGCCTGATGAAACCCTCTATACGGGTGAGGTCCGTGTTGACCAGAACGCTGACTTTGGTCTGCAGCAGAACCACTGCTGCAAGTCGCCTCTCGAACACAGGCTCAGCCCACAACTCCGAGCTCAAGGCAGTAACGTCGTCATGGTCCAGGGTTTTGTACCGCTTGAGCATGTCCCTCACGGTTCCCCGTACTGCGCCCACCGACGCGCCATACACCTTCAAGGTCCCGCCCAAACGCTCACTGGCCTCTGCAGCTTTCTCCCAGGTGGACTCCATCTGCAGTGTGTAGTCCACGAATTCACCGGCTTCACTCACCCGTCTATTTTGTCAGTGCCTTCCCATAGCGTGGTGCCACCAGCAATCGACAGGAGCAACATGCCGTCCCAAGAGCTCGCCACCGAGGCATCATTTCCGGGTGTCCCGGCGGCCTCGTCCATGCCCCACTGGTACCCCACACTGCTCAACACGGTGGCTGACCAGGTCCGCGTCGGCAGGACCCGGGCTCTGGCGGCCGCCAACAGTGAGTTGCTGAACTCCTACTGGAGCATTGGCCGACAGCTGGCCGAACGTGAATCCGAGCAAGGCTGGGGTGCCAAAGTAGTCACCCGGCTGTCCGCCGACATCCGCACCCGGTTCCCTGACGCGAAGGGCTTCTCCCCCAGGAACCTTCGGTATATGAAGAGCTTCGCGCAGGCGTGGCCTGACTTCCCAATGTTGCAAGCGCCGCTTGCAACATTGCCCTGGTACCACCAGATCGCACTCTTGGAAAAGCTCGACGACGCCGCCACTCGCCTTTGGTACGCATCGGCAGCGGCCCAACACGGTTGGTCGCGCAACGTGCTGACGCACCAGATTTCAACGCGTCTCCATGAGCGATCAGGCCAAGCAATCACCAACTTTGCGGCCACTATGGTCCCTGCAGATTCGGATCTCGCGCAGCAGGCAACCAAGGACCCCTACGTCTTTGACTTTTTGTCCATGAGTGACCGGCACACTGAACGGGACCTGGAGCAGCAGTTGGTGAAGCATGTGGAGAAATTCCTGTTGGAGCTGGGCCAGGGTTTCGCCTTTGTGGGCGAGCAGGTCCGGCTGGAAATTGCCGGCGACGAGTTCTTCGCGGACCTGCTCTTTTACCATCTGAAGTTGCGCTGCTACATGGTGATAGAGCTCAAGGCCGTGAAGTTCGAACCCGGGTTCCTGGGCCAGCTTGGGATGTACATGGCTGCGGTGGACGATCTCCTGGCGCACCCGGACGACAAGCCCACCATCGGATTGCTTTTGTGTAAGGAGAAGAACAGCGTGGTGGCCGAGTACGCACTGCGTGGGTTCAACGCCCCCGTTGGCATCGCAGAGTGGAAAACCTCCATCGCCGATTCCTTGCCGGATGAATTGGTGGCGAGCCTGCCCAGTATTGAGACCTTGGAGGCCGAGCTGGCTAGTGAGGCTGCGCGCTTGCAGCGTTGAGTTCTCGGGCAGGGTCCCCTAGACGTTGTCCTTAAACCAAGCCAGGGTGTCGTTCCAGGCTGCTGTGGCCTGGGCCTCCACGTAGCGTTCACTGGTGTCGTTGTGGAAGGCGTGGTCAACGCCGGGGTACACCTTGAGCTGGTGCTTGACGTTGGTTTTATCCAGCGCCTCTTGGAGTTGAGGCAGGGAGCCGGTGATGCGGGCATCCTTCTCGGCGTAGACACCGAACACAGCCAGCTTGATAGTGGGTACCTTCGCCAGATCCGGCGCGGGGCCGTAGAAAGCCGATGTGGCCTTGAGCCCGCCTATCTCTGTTGACGCCTGCCACGTGATCCCGCCACCGAAGCAAAAGCCAACCATCGCGATCCGGCCCTCCTCCACATAACCCTGGCCATTGAGGTACTCAAAGGCGGCTTTAAAGTCACCCACGTGCCTTTGGGCACCCGCCTGCGTCAGAGCGCCCGGGACGGCATCCGGGTCCATCGACGCTGTCCCGCCCTCCCTGCTGAGGAGGTCCAGTGCCAACGCCGCATACCCTTCCTTGGCAAAACGCCGTGCGACATCCTGGATGTGCGGGGTGAGGCCTCTGTTCTCGTGACAGATCAACACGCCTGGGCCCCTCTGGCTTCCCTCAGGCCGGGCGAGGTAACCGCTGATCTCCGTCCCGCCGGAGTCGAACTTCACTGTGGCAGTAACCAGACCCGCCGCGCCCTCTGGAACGGACAACGGGCTCTTGGCGTTGGGAACCGCGGTAGTGGCGTTCACGGTGTTCCCCGGAGAAGCCGCCGACGACGTGGTCGATGGCGTGGGCATCGGGTCCGTGGTCTTGGGAACCTCCTCCGGCGTGCAACCCACCAAGGCCATGGCCGCCCCTGCAGCCGACATGCTTCCCATGATGAACGCCACCCGCCGGGTGAATGTCTTATGCGACATCTCTCCCGAGCGGTAGTCATCGTAGAACTCTTCGATCAAGTACTTCTCGAACTTCTCCAGCTGCACCACGGCGATCCTCCCGACGATGTGATGATCCTCCCTTGATGTGAAGACGTGAGCAAGGGTGAGATGGTTCAGTGCCGGATCTGTCGCCACCTCCCCGGGAATGAGACTCTAATAATGTCAGTGCCCCCTGCCAGAGTTATGACATGGAGCGGATTCGGGAAAGGCAAGTGGAGGCGGCGGTTTCCGCTGCGCGTCTTCCTGCCACCTCCGGAGGGTTCGTTCTGTCGGGCACCGTCAGTGGTGATCTGATCCAGCAGTTGCGGGTGCTTGAAGATATGAAGTCAGCTATCTCGAGTTTGCAGGCCAAGATCGCTGTTGCCTTTGACCTGGCCCAGAGGCAGGAGCAGGCACAGCAAGGCGTTCCCGCCTCTGACCAAGGTAAAGGGGTGGGGGCTCAGGTGGCGTTGGCGAGGCGGGAGTCCCCGAATCGTGGGTCGAGGTTGCTGGGTTTTGCGAAGGCGCTGGTGGTGGAGATGCCCCACACTTTGGCAGCGTTGCGGGCCGGGCTCTTGAATGAATGGCGGGCCACGTTGCTCGTGAGGGAAACGGCGTGTTTGTCTGTTGAGGACCGGTGTGCGGTGGATGAGGAACTCGCCGCCGATACCGGGACTTTTGATGGCAAGGGTGATAAGGCGATTGTTGCGGCGGTGAAGGCTGCTGCGTATCGGCGTGATCCGCGGTCGGTGGTGGGTCGTGCCAGTCGTGCCGCTGCTGAGCGGACGGTGAGTTTGCGTCCGGCGCCGGACACCATGACGTACCTGACGGCGCTGTTGCCGGTAGCTCAGGGGGTGGCGGTTTATGCTGCGTTGTCCCGGGCTGCTGATAGTGCCCGTTCCACAGGTGGTGCTGGCACTGGTGGGGGTGTCGGGTCTGGTGGAGTAGCCCCGACCCGTGGCCAGGTCATGGCCGATACCCTGGTTGAACGGGTTACCGGCACGCCGGGTGGGTTTTCTGGTATAAACCTGGATCTTGTCATGACCGACCGGACGCTCTTTCAGGGCGATAGTGAACCGGCCCGGCTCAAGGGATACGGAATCGTCCCGGCAGAGTGGGGAAGGAAACTTCTCGGCCTGGGGCCAAAAGGAAGCTCAGGGCAGGCCGAAAAGTCAGCGCCCGCCGAATGCTCCGTGCCGGTGGCTGACGTCAGGCACGCCGGTCCCGAGCTAACCGCCCCCGCACCAGTGGCAGCCGCACCGCCGACAGCAAACAGCTTAGGAGCAATACAGACATCACAGTCGGCCCAAGACCAGGAGTTCGATGTCTGGCTCCGTCGGCTCTACACCGCGCCGGGCACCGGAGAGCTCCTGGCAACGGATTCCAAGGCCCGGTTCTTCCCGGCAAGGCTGCGGCGATTCATTGAGACCCGTGATGACACTTGCCGGACGCCGTATTGTGATGCGCCCATCCGGCACACAGACCATGTGGTTCCGTGGCGTTCAGGAGGGAAAACGAACCTCGCAAACGGGGCTGGTCTGTGCGAAGCATGCAATCACACCAAGGAAAACCCCGGCTGGACCACCCGTGCAGTACAGGCCGACGTGCACACCCTGGAAATCCGCACCCCCACCGGGCACACCTACCAATCCAAGGCTCCACCCCTACCCGGGCACCAGCCTATGGACGCCGATACCTCTTGAATGATGCAAGTTCTACTGACGCTTGGGGAACAGGACCACTCATTGCCCAGGAAACAGTTCCGAGACGGTGCCGGGGCCAAAAACTACAAGCCAGCTCACCCCTAAGACGAAGATAACCCCGGTTGCAGCCAGCGCGATTATGGGCGCTCGTCTCGTCATGCCCGAAAGGATCCTCATGACGGGTCCACCAATCGGACGCTCCTTTGAAGCAGCACCTGTATGAAGGGCGGTTCGCCTTCTAAGCGCCAGAAGTTGTCTCAGAGTTTTCCGCACCGCGACTTCAAGGACCAGACCCCGGCCTCGGGCAGACGAATAACACATCCATGCGCCAGCGTAAAAGGGGAAAGCTGTCAGCACCATATAGAAAGCCAGAAATTGGAACAAGCCGCCGAGGATCTCTGTGGCCTTTACCCCCCAGCGACCCCCCGCGGCCATATCCAGCGCAGCCACCATAAACGGACTCGTGAAAATCGCCCACAGGAGTATGCCCATGGCCACACTTCCCGTCACTGACCACCACTGCTTGTTGTACCAAAGGACACAGATTTCGCTTAGCCGGTCTACAGCCGGAAATGCCAGGCCGGCGGTGATGACAACAGTTGGAATGAACGCCTTCCCACCCGCCAGCGACGCTGCCACAATGCCACTGGACACCGGATAAATGGCAAACATTATGACAACGTGGCAAGTGGGTCGGCGGGGGGCGCCGACCCTTCTCCGGGGTAAGGCTCTGAGTACCGATTTCTTCTCGCGAACAAGTTTCCATAGGTAAGCATCTGCCGTGGTGTCAACCAACTTAGAGTGCTCTGCAGCATCACTGGCGAACAGCGATAGAAGCCCGCCGAGGGCCAAAGACCCGAGGCCGCGAACAGCATCGAAACGCGGAGGGTTTGGCCATGAACCGAAATCAAAAGACTGCCCGAAGGACACCATCATCAGGCCTGTAGCAGCAAGGGAAATAACCCGGCACACCATATCTAGGAATTCAACCGGGCCAGGGTGTTTCCTTTTGTCAGTGATCTTCAAGGATCGTGCCTGAAGCTGGACGGCCACTACTAGAGTGGCCAGCAGTCCGAAGCCCGACAACACCGAAGCTCCAGGGATCCGCCTTAAGATCGGGTTGTAGGACATGTCCACGTTCAGTGACGCCATCCAAACGAAAAGCCAGACCACGATGCTGACGAGCAGATGCGCCAGTGTCCTCTTCAGTAGGCGGCCTCGGTATGCCTCTGCCTCTTCCATAACGCGGACAAGGACTTTGGGACTTAGCTGATCCAGAATGATAACGCCCTTACGAACCGTCACGTATCTAGCTCACGTGCTCGCGATTGATGGTGGTCAACGACGCCACAGAGTCTGAATCCGTCGTCATACAGGAAGTGCTTCATTTCGGGAGAACGTGACGGAGCTCCCAATTGTTGGCGGATCGCGAGCGACAACAAAATAGGGCCCCTCCCGCCGAAGCGGGAGGGGCCCTGAAAGAACCGACAGCAAGGTGAAGATTTAGAACTCCCAGTCCTCGTCTTCCGTGTTGACGGCCTTGCCGATCACGTAGGAGGAGCCTGAGCCGGAGAAGAAGTCGTGGTTCTCGTCGGCGTTCGGGGACAGGGCGGAGAGGATGGCCGGGTTCACGTCGGTGACGGATGCCGGGAACATGGCCTCGTAGCCCAGGTTCATCAGCGCCTTGTTGGCGTTGTAGTGCAGGAACTTCTTGACGTCCTCGGCCAGGCCGACTCCGTCATAGAGGTCATGCGTGTACTGGACTTCGTTTTCATACAGCTCGAAGAGGAGCTCGAAAGTGTAGTCCTTGATTTCCTGCTTGCGGGCCTCGGAAACCTTCTCCAAACCCTTCTGGAACTTGTAGCCGATGTAGTAGCCGTGCACGGCCTCGTCGCGGATGATGAGGCGGATGAGGTCGGCCGTGTTCGTGAGCTTGGCCCGTGAAGACCAGTACATGGGCAGGTAGAAGCCCGAGTAGAAGAGGAAGCTCTCCAGCAGCGTGGAGGCTACCTTTCGCTTCAGGGGATCGTCGCCCTGGTAGTAATCCATGACGATCTGCGCCTTCTTCTGCAGGTTCTCGTTTTCGAGGGACCAGCGGAAGGCGTCGTCAATCTCCTTGGTGGAGCACAGGGTGGAGAAGATGGACGAGTAGGACTTGGCGTGCACCGACTCCATGAAGGCGATGTTGGTGTACACGGCTTCTTCGTGCGGGGTGATGGCGTCCGGGATCAGCGAAACAGCGCCAACGGTACCCTGGATGGTGTCCAACAGGGTGAGGCCCGTGAAGACGCGCATGGTGAGCTGCTGCTCTTCCGGGGTCAGCGTGTGCCACGACTGAACGTCGTTGGACAGCGGCACCTTCTCCGGCAGCCAGAAGTTGTTGACGAGGCGGTTCCAGACTTCCACGTCCTTATCGTCCTGGATCTTGTTCCAGTTGATGGCCTCGACGTGTGTCAGCAGCTTGACCTTCTCGGTCATGTCATCCCCTTAAGCGATGGTGTTCTTGAGGTAAGCCTACGACGGCGGGTGGTGACCCGCCGTCGTACTCTTTAGTTTTGAAGGTGGCCGTGGCCACCGTTGATCAACCTATGAAGGTTGATCACAACATGCAGCTGACGCAGCCTTCCACCTCAGTGCCCTCCAGCGCGAGCTGGCGGAGACGGATGTAGTAGAGGGTCTTGATGCCCTTGCGCCATGCGTAGATCTGCGCCTTGTTGATGTCCCGCGTGGTGGCGGTGTCCTTGAAGAACAGCGTCAGGGACAGGCCCTGATCCACGTGCTGCGTGGCAGCGGCGTAGGTGTCGATGATCTTCTCGTAGCCGATTTCGTAGGCATCCTGGTAGTACTCCAGGTTGTCGTTGGTCAGGTACGGAGCCGGGTAGTAGACGCGACCGATCTTGCCTTCCTTGCGGATTTCGATCTTGGCGGCCACCGGGTGGATGGAGGACGTGGAGTTGTTGATGTAGCTGATGGAACCGGTAGGCGGTACAGCCTGGAGGTTCTGGTTGTAGATACCGTGCTCCATGACCGAAGCCTTCAGCTCGCGCCAGTCATCCTGGGTGGGGATATGGTGGCCGGCGAAGAGCTCGTTGACGCGCTCCGTTGCCGGAACCCATTCCTGCTCGGTGTACTTGTCGAAGAACTCACCGGATGCGTACGTGGACTTCTCGAAGCCGCCGAACTTCTGGCCGGTCTCAATGGCGAGACGGTTGGAAGCGCGCAGAGCGTGGAACAGCACCGTATAGAAGTAAATGTTGGTGAAGTCCAGGCCCTCTTCGGAACCGTAGTGGACGTGCTCGCGGGCCAGGTAGCCGTGGAGGTTCATCTGTCCGAGGCCAATCGCGTGGCTCTGGGCGTTGCCCTGGGCGATGGACGGCACCGAGTTGATGTAGGACATGTCGGACACAGCGCTCAAGGCGCGGATGGACGTCTCAATGGAGCGGCCAAAGTCCGGCGAATCCATGGTCTTGGCGATGTTCATGGAACCGAGGTTGCAGGAAATGTCCTTACCCACGGTCTCGTAGCTGAGGTCCTCGGCGTAGATGGACGGCGAGGAAACCTGCAGGATCTCCGAGCACAGGTTGCTCATGGTGATCTTGCCGTCAATCGGGTTAGCCCGGTTCACGGTGTCCTCGAACATGATGTACGGGTAGCCGGACTCGAACTGGATCTCCGCGAGGGTCTGGAAGAACTCACGGGCGCTGATCTTGGTCTTCTTGATCCGAGAATCGTCAACCATCTCGTAGTACTTCTCGGTCACCGAAATGTCGGAGAACGGAATACCGTAGACCTTTTCCACGTCGTACGGGGAGAAGAGGTACATGTCCTCGTTCTTCTTGGCGAGCTCGAACGTGATGTCCGGAACCACAACACCCAAGGAGAGCGTCTTGATGCGGATTTTCTCATCAGCGTTCTCACGCTTGGTGTCCAGGAAGCGGTGGATGTCCGGGTGGTGGGCGTGCAGGTACACGGCACCTGCACCCTGGCGGGCACCAAGCTGATTGGCGTAGGAGAAGCTGTCTTCGAGGAGCTTCATCACGGGGATGACGCCGGAGGACTGGTTCTCGATCTGCTTGATCGGGGCGCCGTGCTCACGAATGTTGGTGAGCGAGAGAGCTACACCGCCGCCACGCTTGGAGAGCTGAAGCGCGGAGTTGATGGCGCGGGCGATCGACTCCATGTTGTCTTCGATGCGGAGCAGGAAGCAGGAAACGAGCTCGCCGCGCTGTGCCTTGCCTGCGTTGAGGAACGTGGGAGTAGCCGGCTGGAAACGGCCGTCGATGATTTCATCAACAAGACGGTTGGCCAGGTCTTCGTCGCCGCGGGCCAGGTGCAGGGCGACCATGCAGACGCGGTCTTCGTAGCGCTCCAGGAAACGCTTGCCGTCAAAAGTCTTCAGCGTGTAGGACGTGTAGAACTTGAAGGCGCCAAGGAAGGTCTCAAAGCGGAACTTTTTCTTGTACGCGCGGTTGAAGAGATCGCGGATGAAGTTCATCGTGTACTGGTCGAGGGTTTCGCGCTCGTAGTACTGGTTCTTCACCAGGTAGTCGAGCTTCTCTTCCAGGTCGTGGAAGAACACCGTGTTGTTGTTCACGTGCTGCAGGAAGTACTGGTGCGCAGCTTCACGGTCAGCTTCAAACTGGATCTCGCCGTTAGGGCCATACAGGTTCAGCATGGCGTTGAGCTCGTGATAACCCAAGCCCTTGAAGGCCTCAGGCAGCGGCTTCTTGACCGTGTCCACAGCGCCCCCGGTTACTTCTGTTTCTGCGACAGTTGTGTCCAAAACTTTTCCAGCCCTTCGTTGACCCGCTGAACGTCTTCCGGCGTTCCCATGAGTTCAAATTTGTAAAGATGC
>Ga0247742_10000134_pt1 | contig 63860 bp, 62 predicted proteins | sample UWRJL208509C2_FD_180944 | JGI IMG/M metagenome (GOLD analysis project Ga0247742, IMG submission 180944) | Plant litter microbial communities from Arlington Agricultural Research Station in Wisconsin, United States - UWRJ-L208-509C-2 | ecosystem: Environmental > Terrestrial > Plant litter >...
TATTCTACCATCCTGATCCTGATGTTATCGGGCGGATATTTTGAAAAGATCAGCAAGAACGTGGCCGAGTATTATGCCATTATCCTGTTTTCGCTGGCGGGTATCATCGTGATGGTATCATTCTATAACCTGGTTATGCTGTTTATCGGTATCGAGATCATGTCGGTTAGTTTATACATACTGGCAGGTATCAAGAAAAGCGATTTCGCATCAAACGAGGCGGCGTTAAAATATTTCCTGATGGGGGCCTTTTCAACAGGTTTCCTGTTGTTTGGTATTACATTGCTTTACGGTACAACAGGCTCATTCAGCCTGGAAACAATACGTGATTGGGTAATTGCCCACCCGCATATCGATCCTATGTTTTATACCGGCATAGCACTGATCATTGTTGGTTTATGCTTTAAAGTAGGTGCCGCGCCTTTTCACTTCTGGACGCCAGATGTGTACGAAGGTTCACCAACATTGATTACCGCTTTTATGTCAACCGTGGTAAAAACAGCTGGCTTTGCTGCTTTCCTGAGGTTGTTTTCTGCATGCTTTGCACCACTGTCTGACTTTTGGGTACCTGTATTGCTGGTTATCACCATCATTACTTTATTCATCGGCAATATTACAGCACTGTATCAGCAAAGCTTTAAACGTATGCTGGCATTCTCCAGTATATCGCATGCGGGTTACCTCCTTTTCGCTATTGTGGCTTTAGGTGCAGGTTCTGCCAACTCTGTATTTGTATACGCTACCGCTTATTCTATTGCTTCCATCATTGCCTTTGGCAGCCTGATTTTGGTGCAACAGCAAAACGGCAGCGACAACTTTGAAAGCTTTAACGGGCTTGCAAAAAATAATCCCTTCCTGGCATTTGTACTTACCGTAGCCATGCTTTCATTAGCGGGTATACCGCTTACGGCAGGCTTTATGGGTAAGTTCTTTATGTTCTCCGGAGCTTTGGCTAAATATCATGTTGGGCTGGTAATTATAGCCGTAGTGAATGCTATCATTGCTATTTTCTATTACTTCAGGGTTATTATTGCCATGTATTTCCGCTCGGCCGACCGTGCTGAACTGGTTGTGCCTGCTTACTACAAATTTGTTTTCGGCATTTCGGCTTTGGTAACTATCCTGATCGGTATCTACCCTGATTTTATAGCCCGGTTCATTTAATCCGTACCACATAACTGCAAATTGATTTAATATTTGTAGTTTTACAGATATAGTGAATGGAAAGTTTTTGGGAATACCTTCAAAATTTAACGGACGCTCAATCCATCATAAGCAGGGGAGGCTTTTATCTCTTGCTTATTGTTGTATTTGCTGAAACCGGTTTATTCTTTGGCTTTTTTTTACCAGGAGATTATCTGCTGTTTATGGCAGGCCTGCTGTGCTCGGCAGGTAAGGTTGATGTAACTATATCCACATTAGTTTTTTCATTGATAGGGGCAGGTATATTAGGCAACTTTGCTGGGTATTGGTTTGGTTTCCGAACGGGACCGGTTCTGTTTAATAAGAACGATTCGCTGTTTTTCAAGAAAAGATATGTAACACTTGCCAGCGAGTTTTACAATAAGTACGGAGGTATGGCACTGATTTTGGGTAGATTTTTCCCTATAGTTAGAACATTTGCTCCTATATTTGCCGGAGTAGTAAAGGTTGATATAAAGCGGTTTACTTTGTATAACTTTATAGGCAGTGTAACCTGGGTATGTACATTTACTTTAAGCGGTTTCTTTTTAGGTAAAAGATTCCCGCAGTTAAAGGACTACCTTCAATATATAGTTTTGGGCCTTATAATAGCAACATCTATTCCGCTTATTGTGGCCTTTGTACGTAAAAGGATTTTAGAATCAAAAGAAAAGAAATAATATAAACATATACTAAATGAGTACGCAACACCCCTGGCACCAGGTATCTCCCGGTGAAAACATTCCTGAAATTGTTAATGCTATCATCGAGATACCAAAAGGCTCAAAAGCTAAATATGAAATAGATAAAGAATCCGGTTTGCTGATTTTAGACCGTGTATTGTTTTCGTCAGTAATGTACCCTGCCAACTATGGCTTTATTCCGCAAACTTATTGCGATGATAAAGACCCCCTGGATATCCTGGTACTTTGTTCTGTAGATGTATTCCCGATGTCAATCATCGAAGCAAAGGTAGTAGGTGTAATGCACATGGTTGATAACGGCGAACAGGATGACAAGATCATCGCGGTAGCTAAAAACGATATGTCTGTTAACTATATTAACGATTTGAACGAGCTGCCTCCGCATGCAATGACCGAGATTGTTCGTTTCTTTAAAGACTATAAAAAACTGGAAGGCAAAAACGTTACCATTGAACATTTGTTAGGTGTACGTTATGCCCACAAAGTGATACAAGAGAGTTTGGAATTGTATAAGTCTACTTTTCCTGTGTACCAATAATTAATTGATGGACCACCCCGATCTCGAAATAAACGGTTATTATATATTAGCCACTCTGGCTCTGGTAGCACTTAATGGCTTTTTTGTAGCCGCGGAGTTTGCGATGGTACGGGTAAGGGGTTCGCAAATTGAGTTGCAGGCCAAAACGGGCAGCCGCATGGCAAAAGTGGCCCGGGGTATCATGTATAATTTAGATGGTTACCTGGCCGCAACACAATTGGGCATTACTATTGCCTCACTTGGTTTGGGAGTGGTAGGCGAAGGGGTGGTTACCACCATTATGTTAAGGCTGTTTTCGGCCCTTGGCTTAACCATTACCTCAAACATTATTATCAATATAAGCCACATTACGGCTTTTACGCTCATTACCATATTTCACATTGTATTTGGTGAGCTGGCTCCCAAATCACTGGCCATACAACGTTCTATCCGTACGGTGATGACAGTATCATTACCCCTGCGGGTGTTCTACGTAACGTTCAGGCCCTTTATCTGGACGCTCAACACCTTTGCCAATTTTATTCTTAAAGTATTAGGTATACAAGCCGTTCAGGGGGGCGAAGCCCATCACAGCTCTGAAGAGTTGCAGTACCTGCTTGAACAGGGTCGCGAAACAGGTGCCCTTGACTCTAACGAGCACGAACTGATCCAAAACGTATTTGATTTTAACGAACGCGTGGTGAAAAACATCATGGTGCCCCGTACCAAAATATCGGGCATTGAGGTTGACACCACTAAAGATGAACTGCTGGAGATCCTGATTACTGAGGGATACTCACGTATGCCGGTCTATGATGAAGTTATCGACAAAATTATCGGCATTGTTCACGCCAAGGATATTTTGCCGCTGCTTGCCCATAACGAGGAGATTGTGCTGAAAGATATTATCCGCAAGCCATACTTTATCCCTGAAACCAAAAAGATCAATGATCTGATGGCCGAAATGAAGCAGAAACGCATTCAGATTGCCATTGTACTTGATGAATTTGGTGGTACCGCGGGCATGGTTACCCTGGAAGATATTGTAGAAGAACTGGTAGGCGAAATTCAGGATGAGTACGATGAAGAAAAGCCTATTGTTGAAAAGGTAAACGACCGCGAGTTTATCGTGAACGCCCTTGCGCCGATATATGACGTAAACGAACATTTACCACATGATTTACCCGAGGATGGCGACTTTGATACCGTATCTGGCTGGCTGGGCGATATATTTGGCAAAATACCCGATGTTGGCGAGCAAAAAGAATCAAACGGATATAATATCACCGTACTCCGTAAATCTGACCAGAACATTGAATCAGTAAAACTTGAATTGCTGATAAATGAAGAGGATGCGGTAGATTTACATTAAAATATTGGTATCAAGTAGTTAGTATCAGGTATCAAGATTTTTTTAACAGTATAAAATAAACAAGTAAAGTAGTCCTGATACTTGATACTAACTACTTGATACTTTATTACCATGCTGCTTTTTTACACCCCCGATATTGAACCCGCGCACCCGCAGTATTTTCTTAACGAAGAAGAAAGCAAACACGCTATCCGTGTATTAAGGTTAGAAGTTGGCAGTGAGGTACAGCTGATTGACGGCCGTGGCGGTTTTTACAACGCAGTAATACAAGATGCGCATCCCAAACGCGTGATATTAAACATCACTTCGGTTACTACGGGTTATAACAAGCGTAACCATTACCTGCATCTGGCGGTAGCCCCCACTAAAAACATTGAACGCCTGGAGTGGTTTTTAGAAAAGGCCACCGAAATTGGTATTGATGAAGTTTCACTGATCATCAGTCACCGGTCTGAACGTAAGGAGGCCAAGGTCGACAGGTTAAACAAGATCATTACCGCGGCCATCAAACAATCTATCAAAGCATACCACCCCGTTTTAAACGAGCCCGTGAAACTAAGCCAACTGCTGGCTCAGCCATTTGAAGGGCAAAAATTTATAGCGCATTGCGAGCCCGGCGATAAGTTTAATCTTAAACAGGAGCTCATCCCTAAGGTCAGGTACCTGATATTAATAGGCCCCGAAGGCGATTTTACCCCCGCCGAAATTGAAAGTTCTTTGCAAAACGGATTTAAACCCATAACTTTAGGTGATAGCCGCCTGCGCACAGAAACGGCTGCACTGGAAGCCTGTTTTGAAGTGAACTTTTTAAACCGCCTATGAAAACAGCAAAATACGTTATAGTTGCTTTTATGGCCATTATGGTTATGAGTGGTTTTCAGGCACCTGCCTATAAAATTGCCCGGCTAAAATATAATGGCGGCGGCGACTGGTACGGCGACCGCACCGCGTTACCCAACCTCATTAAATTTTGTAATGAAAATTTAAAAACCAATTTTGAGGCCGAAGATGATGTGGTTGAAGCCGGCAGTTCTTCTTTATTCAATTATCCCTTTACTTTTTTAACAGGCCACGGTAATGTGATATTTACCGATCAGGAAGCACGTAACCTCCGTAAGTACCTTACAGGCGGCGGCTTTTTGCATATTGATGATAACTATGGTTTAGACCAGTTTATCCGCCCGCAAATGAAAAAGGTTTTTCCGGAGCTTGATTTTGTGGAGCTCCCGCTTAATCACCCTGTTTATCATCAAAAATTTGCTTTTCCGAATGGCTTGCCCAAAATTCATGAGCATGATGGTAAAAGGGCCCAGGGTTTCGGGCTGATATACAAGGGCAGGCTGGTTTGTTTTTACACTTATGAGTGCGATCTGGGCAACGGATGGGAGGATTATGGCACTTATGCCGGCGACACCCAGGAAGCGCGCTTAAAGGCGCTAAAAATGGGTGCTAATTTAATTCAATACGTGTTTACCCAGTAACAAAATTTAACCTAAGGCATCAAATACCAAACTGTCACTAAAACCTACCTATATGTATCAGCTAAAAATAAATGGTTTGCACGATGTTGAAATTAACAGAGCCGGCTCCGACCTGCTGATCAATAACCAGAAAACCAACGCTGATATTGCACATATAGGCAATGGGGTATATCACGTGATTGAAAATTATCAATCGTACCGGGTAGAGGTGGTTGATTTCAACAACTCCGAAAAAACAGCCCGGATCAAGGTAAACAATAATATTTACGCTATTACAGCAAAGGATCAGTTTGATGTATTGCTCGATAAACTGGGGCTAAGTAACCTGAACAGTGCCAAAGTGAGCGAGATAAAAGCGCCTATGCCGGGCATGGTATTAAAAATTTTTGTAGCCGAGGGTGATGAAATAAAAAAGGGAGATAACCTCCTGGTGCTGGAAGCTATGAAGATGGAAAATATCATAAAGTCGCCGGCTGATGTGATTATTAAGAAAATTAGGGTAAAACCAGGCGATAAAGTTGAAAAAAGTCAAATTTTAATTCAGTTTTAGGTGATTTTGGCTCATTTTTGGGCTTAAAAAATGCCTAAATTACTATAGCTGCTCCCGTTTCTAATATTTTTCATTGTTTTTCACCAACTTTAATAAACTTAATTAACCTTATGAACAAAAAACTACTTATATTTTTGATGTTATTTTCCTGCATAACATTTGCCTTTGCGCAAAACCGTGTTATAACAGGTAAAGTAACCGACCAAAAAGATGGATCACCCTTGCCGGGGGTAAACGTAACCGTGAAGGGACTTCAGGGTACAGGAACGCAAACCGGCATTAACGGTACATACAATCTTTCTGTACCGGCAGGCACTCAGGTGCTTGTGTTCAGATTTCTGGGTTATAAGGAATCAACCCATACTGTAAGTGGTGCTACGCAGGATGTGCAGCTGGAGCAGGATTCAAAACAACTTACCGAGGTTGTGGTGGTGGGTTACGGAACGCAAAAAAGGTCGTCCATAACCGGGTCTATATCCTCTATCAGTTCAAAAGAGGTAGAGGGCCTGCCTGTAACATCTTTTGACCAGGCCATACAGGGCCGGGCGGCTGGTGTTAACATCCAGTCGAGCAACGGAAAGCTGGGGCAGGGCGTTAAGATCAGTATCCGTGGTACGGCATCCATATCTGCCGGTACACAACCATTAGTAGTGTTAGATGGGGTGGTTTTAAACACCGGCGATCTGTCGGGTAGTGTAGCCAACAGTAACCCCCTGGCCGATATTAACTTTAATGATATTGAATCGTACGAGGTACTTAAGGATGCTGCGGCTTCGGCCATTTATGGTGCCCGGGCCTCAAACGGTGTAATATTGTTAACCAGTAAAAAAGGAAAGGCCGGTACCGCTAAAGTTAACTTCTCGGCCCAATGGGGTAAAAGCGAACCATCAAGGCACAGGCAGTTTTTAAATACAGATCAGTGGTTAAAACTGGAAGAACGGGCTGCCCTTGGCGCTGCTACGCAGGATTTTTTGAATCAGGACCCGGATAACCCGCAGTACCCTACACTTGCAGATGCACAGGCTTTTAATAAAGCTGCTGTGGAAGATGAATTTACCCTGCTTGCTGCAGGTAATACCAATTGGGCATCAACCAATACCGACTGGGAAAAACTGGCTTTTCAAAGCGCGCCGCAATCGCAGTATGACCTTAACATATCTGGCGGGGGCGACAAAACCACCTATTATATCGGCGGACAATACCTTGATCAAACAGGTATTATTAAAGGGAATGCCTTTCAAAAAATGTCGGGTCGCTTAAATTTGAATACCAAGGTGTTTAAAAACCTGGATGTGGGTATGAACATGAATTTTGTACACACCCTGAATAAAAGGGTTGATAATGATAATTCGTTCGGCAGCCCGCTGCAGGTTGTTGCACTATCGCCTATTACGCCGTTAATTGACCCGCGTTCGGGGTTATTGAGCGGTAGTTTACCAGGCGAAGCCGAAAATTACCCGCTTTATTATAATCCGCTCCTAAATGTTGATAATGCCTATTTTCATACCAATGTTTACCGCACTATCGGCAATATTTATGGTAACTGGGAAATAGTGCCTCATCTTACCTTCCGTACAGAGTTTGGTATCGATCAAACCAATCAAAATGAGGATAGCTACGCCGGAAAGTTAACCTTCCGCAATAACACTACTCCAAATGGCTTTGGTGAAAATACCAGTGTTATGCTGGTTCACTATACCGTGAATAACTTTTTTACGTACAAAAATGTATTTGCTAAAGATCATTCGTTGGATGTTACCGTCGGAACAAGTTATGAGTACAATGATTTTAACAATAATGATATCCAGGGCCAGCAGTTTCCTTCCGATGCTTATAAACAAATAGCGTCGGCGGCTGTAAAATCTGGCGGTACATCAACCCGCAGCGAGTATAGCTTTGTTTCGTACTTTGCAAGGGCCAACTATGCCTATAAAGGCAAATACCTGGCATCGGTTAGCGCACGTGAGGATGCATCGTCAAGGTTTGGTGCCAACAGCCGTTACGGCTTTTTCCCGGCAGGCTCACTCGGCTGGATTTTATCAGAAGAAGACGCTTTTAAAGATATAAGTTACCTGAGCAACCTTAAACTGAAAGCAAGCTACGGCTTAACCGGTAATGCCGATATTGGCGATTACTCTGCACTGGGCCTGTTTTCGGGCGACGCTGGTTACAACGGAACGGCCGGGCAACGGTTTTACCAGATAGCCAACCCCAATTTGAAATGGGAAAAAACAGCACAATATGATGTGGGTGTTCAGTTTGGATTTTTCAACAATCGTTTATCGGGCGAATTTGATTATTACCGTAAAAATACCCGCGACTTGTTGCTTGATGTAAATGTTCCGCAAACGCTGGGCATAGCCACACAAACACAAAACCTGGGCAAATTGTACAATCAGGGTTATGAGCTGCAGATATCTGCCGACATTTTGGTTGGAAAATTTAAATGGACATCAAGTATAAATGCAGCCTACAACAAAAACGTAGTTACCTACACCAATGGCCAGATCATTGGAACCAACGATTTGAATAAAGTAATAGAAGGACAGCCTGTTGGTGTATTTTACGGCCGTGAATATGCCGGTGTTGACCCCGCCAATGGCGACGCTTTATATTACCTGAATACCAAAGATGCCAACGGCAATATCAACCGTACCAAAACCGCCGATTTTAATGCTGCGCAAAACGTGGTTTTAGGGAATCCAACTCCAAAATATAACGGTGGCTTTACCAATACATTCAGCTTTAAAGGCTTTGATCTTTCGTTTACCTTTCAGGGCGCGTTTGATTATAAAATATATAACAGTGCCGGCCAGTACATGAGCACCGCGGGTGGTAATGGTTATGATAACCAAACCATTGATCAGTTAGGCTACTGGGATAAACCGGGCGATATAACCAACGTGCCCGAGCCCCGCGCCTTTTATGCCAACGGTACCAACCCTTCAAGCAGGTACATTAGCGGCGGTTCATACGTACGTTTAAAAACGGCTGTTTTGGGGTATAACCTGCCTAAAAAATGGCTGTCGAAAATTAAGATAGATCGTGCCCGTATTTTTGTTAACGCCTATAATTTATTCTTAATTACCAAATACAAAGGCTGGGATCCGGAAGTTAACTCCGATTTTCAGGGTAGTTCAGGTAGTACCGCGGCCGATGTTGTGCATAGTGCAACAGCAACCAATATTAACCTGAGTAATGATTTTTATTCGGCACCGCAACCCAGAACTATCACTTTTGGTGTTAACATCGGATTATAATAAACTAAGACTATTGACATGAAAAGATTCAACATACCCTATATAACCGCCTTAATTACCGTGCTGCTGTTAAGCGCCTGTAATAAACAGCTTGATTTAAAGCCTCATCAACAGATTGAGCAAGATCAGGCCATACTTACCGCTACCGATGTACAAATAACCCTGGTAGGAGCCTACAACCGGGCCGCTCAGCAAGATTTGTACGGCGGGGGCATATTCCTGTACCCAGATCTTCTGGCATCGCAAAACGCGCTCGACTGGCGCGGTACCTTTACCACGTTAACGCAAATGGCCACTCAGAAAATACTGGTTGATAATTTTAACGTTGACAATGTTTGGTTAAATGGCTACCAGGCTATTAACCAGGCCAATAATGTTCTTGCCAATTTAGATAAGGTAAATGCCCCCGACAAAGACAGGACAGAAGGGGAGGCTAAATTTTTACGCGGGATGATTTACTTTGACCTGGCAAGGCTCTTCGGTAAATCATGGAACGATGGTACTCCGGCCACCAACCTGGCGGTTCCTATTGTTTTAACCCCAACCAAAACGGTTACATCTGCTTCTTTTGTAAGCAGGGCAACAGTTGCCCAGGTATACCAGCAGGCCATTACCGACCTTACCGATGCAGAAACCAAGCTGGGTACAGACGCTACCTTTTTTGCCAACAGTTATTCGGCATCGGCAATTCTGGCCCGGTTATACCTTCAAAAGGGTGATTATACCAATGCTGCACTCGAAGCTACAAAAGTGATTGGTTCAGGTGCCTTTACCCTGAATGCTAAATATGCTGATGAATTTCCATATCCGAATGGGTCTGCTGTGCATGTTGATAATACCTCAGAAGATGTTTTTGCCATACAGGTAACCAACCAGCAGGGCGTAAATTATTTGAACACGTTTTATGCACTATCAAGTGATGGCGGCCGTGGTGAGATTGTGATACTGGATAACTTCGTAAACGGATTTGAGGCCAATGATAGCCGTGCCGGTGTTTATATAGCAGATTCTGACGGCAACATCAGGTGCCATAAATTTGATAATATATATGGCAACGTACATGTTATACGCCTTGCCGAACTGTACCTGATCCGCGCCGAAAGCAGGCTTAACCTGGGCGATCGTAGCGGGGCACTGCAAGATGTGAACGTGATCAGGAAAAGGGCTGGCCTGGCTAATTTAAATTTGGCATCGTCATTTAGTGTGGCTAATGCGCCTGCTGCCATACAAAAAGAACGGATACATGAACTGGCCTTTGAAGGCGGTTTCTTTTTACATGATGCCAAACGTTTAAAACAAAATGTTGCGAGTTTGCCATATAACTCACCCAAGCTGGTATTCCCAATACCATACCTGGAAATTAATGCCAACACCAAGCTAACTCAAAACGAAGGATATTAATACATAGCTCCTTTTAAAAAAGCCAGCCCGGTACCAGCATATGGTACCGGGCTGGCTTTTTTGGACGGTGAATACAGGAGGATGATGGCATAAAATACCGTTGTCATTTCGAACGATAGTGAGAAACCTTCTGCGCAATGCATCCCCGGCTTGGTATGATGTAAAAGATTTCTCATCACCTAAGGTCTCAAGCCAGCCATGTTCATCGAAATGACAGGAGGATGAGGGCATAAAATACCGTTATCATTTCGAACGATAGTGAGAAATCTTCTGCGCAATGCATCCCCGGCTTGGTATGATGTAAAAGATTTCTCATCACCTAAGATCTCAAGCCAGTCATGTTCATCTAAATGACAGGAGGATGAGGGCATAAAATACCGTTGTCATTTCGAACGATAGTGAGAAATCTTCTGCGCAGTGCATCCCCCGCTTGGTATGATGTAAAAGATTTCTCCTCGTACCTCGTCGAAATGACAGCTTTTTTATTTCTTCCGAACATCAATTATATTCATACCGAATAGATGGATAAGCTATTTTATCCGGAAATAATATCCCTTTAAACAACAAAGGCCGTTCATTTATTGAACGGCCTTTGTTATAAGTTTATAATGTTTTTTATTTTGATTTATAAGCTTTAGGTTTTTTAACACCGTAGTGAGGTTTACCTACCGGATAAATTTCAGGAGCGCCAACCATCGTCATCGCGCAGCGGAAACCGATTTCGGCACTTGCCTCACCCTGATCCATAAAGCGGCGGGTTGCAGGGTTTAACCAGTAAGCCATATCGTTCCATGAACCGCCTTTGTACACTTTAGAGCGGTTATTAACCAATGTTGTTTGGCCATACAGCGCCAAATTAACGGTATCTTTTTCGCCCCTCATATCCGGATTAAAGGCTTTTCCCGAGTTTTTAGCGGCAAGTACAGCATTGTTATTTGCTATTGTATTCGGGTTAGCAGGAGCTGCAGCAGTTGCAGAATCTGCTTTTTGACCTTGCAGGGCCAAAAGTTCGCTGTATTTTAATTTCCTGTTTGCCTTAGCCGGGTCTTTAATAGGGCGGCCATATTTATCTTTAGCATACAAGCCTTTTGATGGGTCGGCCATACGTTTGTTGCTGTATTCGTTACCACGGAAAGGGTTAAAATCATCAAACTCTTCAAATGAAGTTTGGCGGTAAGTATCGCCGGTCCACTCGTTAACGTTACCCGCCATGTTATACAAACCAAAATCATTTGGCGCATATGACCTTACAGGTGCAGTAATATCAGCTTTATCATTCAGGTAACCGCCTACTCCGGCGTTATCACCACTGCCGCGTTTAAAGTTGGCCATGATTAAACCACGTGTTTTGCTTTTTGCAGAGCGTACGCCAAGGCCGTTCCATGGGTACATTTTACCATCATTTATGTTTTCAAACTCGGTATTACCAACCAGGGCCAAAGCTGCATACTCCCACTCAATTTCAGATGGCAGGCGATAGGCTTGTTTCAAAATACCATCCTCCATACGTACAGGCCTTACAGGTTTGGCATTTTTGCCGGTACCGGCTGCCTTTGCATTAGGGCTCAGGTCGGGCATCATTTTTTTACCGTCAACACCAGGGCCTTTCATTTGGCCGTTCAGGTAAATGTCAGTATTAAATGGTTGTGCAGCCGATGCATCGGCTGCAGGAGCGGCAGCTCCTTTTTTACCGCCGCCATTTAAATCCTTCCATGCTACCATTTTACCGGTTTCGCGGAGTATGTTCTCGTTGGTACGGTCGGTACGCCATTGGCAGTAGTCCTGGGCTTGTTCCCACGTTACGCCTACAACAGGATAATCCTGAAAGGCAGGGTGGCGCAGGTAGTTATCTACATAAGGCTCGTTGTATGAAAGTGGTTTACGCCACACCAGGGTATCGGGCAGGGCATCGTAATATAACTCACGGTCCTGCGGAAAAGTAATAGCTGTCCAGTGCAGGTAATCGAGCCAGTCCTGGTTTGAAACCTCGGTTTCGTCCATATAAAATGACGGAACGCTTACCCGGCGGCGCACGTTATTGTAATCATAAGCTACGTCCTGATCAGCACTGCCACCCACTACAAAAGTGCCGCCTTCAATAGGCACAAGGCCCGGGCCCGGTGCAGGGTGGGTTTGTCTGAAGCGCACATAGCCACCATTATTTTTGTCGTTATAGGTGATGCCGGTTTTTTGCGACTGTTGTTGCTTACTGCAGCTGCTTACCAGGGCACCCAAAGCCAACAGCACTAAAGCAGTTTTAGTAAAAAGTATTTTCATATTTTTACAGTTATATTAAGAGGTAAATTTAAAAAAAAATGAATATAATGCTAATGAGTACTACGCTCTAATGCAAATAAATCAAACTTGTATCAGGCATTTGAACGAAAATTTGTTGAAATTAGTTGCATAGTTTGGCTTTTTGGCCGCGCAATTATTAAATGGGGCGCTTGTAAATCCGGTATGAAAATTAAGCGTGCGCTTGTATATCAATTTAAATTAAAAAGCTAAATTGCACCCAATGAACTTTTTTACCTTTCGCTGTATTGTTTATTTTGTGCTGTTTTTGCTGCCTTTGGCAGGTATGGCGCAAACTACCGGTGTATCAACCGATGGCAGTAATGCCAGGGCAATACCTATACAGGTACCATTTTTAAATATCTCTCCCGATTCGCGTTCAGGTGCTATGGGCGATGCCGGTGTGGCCATCTCACCCGATGTAAATGCAAACTTCTGGAATCCCTCAAAACTTGCCTTTTTGGAAAGCAATGATGCGCTTTCTTTATCATACAGCCCCTGGTTAAGGCATCTGGTGCCGGATATTAGCCTGTCGTACCTGAGTTATGCACACAAACTTGACGACCGTAATACACTGGGTGCTTCCCTGCGTTATTTTAACTACGGCTCGGTTCAGTTAACCGACGATCAATCAAACAACATGGGTACTTATACCCCCAGTGAACTTTCTCTCGATGTGTCTTTCGCGCGTAAATTTGGTGAAAACCTTTCATTGGGTTTAACCGCGCGCTATATACGCTCAAACATATCAAGTATATCATTTTCTGAAGGCTCGGGCCAGGTGGCAAGGCCGGGCAACGCCGTTGCTGCCGATGTTTCTTTGTATTACAAAAAGCCTTATGGCGAGAATAATCTTTTTGCCTTTGGCGCGCATATATCAAACATCGGTACAAAAATTAGCTATAGCGACGTAGGGCCCAAGTATTTTTTACCGGCCAACTTAAAAGTAGGGGTAGCCAATACCTGGCTGCTTGACGAAACCAATGAGCTTACCGCCACCTTTGATGTTAATAAGTTGTTAGTACCAACACCACCACTACGCGATGCTAACGGTAATATTGTAAAAGGTAAGGATGACGATGTATCGGTACCGGGAGGTATATTTCAATCATTTACCGATGCGCCGGGTGGTTTCAGTGAGGAAATTAAAGAGATTAATTTTTCGCCCGGCCTTGAATACTGGTACAATCACCAGTTTGCAGTGAGGGCTGGCTATTTTTATGAAAACCCAGCCAAAGGCGACAGGCACTACCTTACCCTGGGTTTGGGCATGCGATATAATATTTTCAACTTTGACTTTTCATATCTGGCAGCCAGTCAGCAAAACAGTCCGCTGGCTAATACACTGCGTTTCACGCTGTCGGCTAATTTTGGCGGTATAACAAACGTAGGAAGATAATATATAATGGGTAAAATTAAGGTAGGTTTTGGGTTTGATGTACACCAGTTAAGAGAGCAGCATCCCTTTGTTTTAGGAGGAGTAAAATTAGAACACCATTCAGGTGCGTACGGCCACTCAGATGCCGACGTATTGCTGCACGCCATTTGCGATGCCCTACTGGGTGCCGCCAATCTGCGCGATATAGGCTTTCATTTTTCCAACACCGATAACCGGTGGAAAGGGATAAGCAGTTTAGTATTGCTGCAGCATGTAGTAGTGCTTATAAAAGAGAAAGGTTTTACCATTGGCAATATTGATGCTATGGTTTGCCTGGAGGCACCGAAAATAAATCCGCATATACCGGCCATGAAAACTTACATAGCCGAAGCCGCATCCATCAGCGAAGAAGATATTTCTATCAAAGCCACTACCAACGAGCAATTGGGTTTTATTGGCAGGGAAGAGGGTGTAGTGGCCTATGCTGTTTGTTTGATTGAAAGGGATTGATGGCGGTATTCTGGAGATGGTGTAACATATCCGTAAAACATGGCTTCTTAATTAATTCAATTATCAATAAAATGAGCTGTGATGAAAAAGCATCAAGAGGCAGATCCAACAAGAGTAGCTGTTAATATCTTAGTTGGTTTTTTTGTATTGATGAGCCCACTGGTTATTTGGGAAATGAGTAAAGCCCCTTCTCCTTCGCAAGTAATTTTGAATGAAGCTTTAAAAATGTCTTTTCACGGGAAAGTTGACTCTATTTACTTCGATAAGCATGATCATAATGCGGAATATCTGCTTTTAACAGATGGATTCAAATATCCGTTGTATGACTACTGGCAATTTCGGGCACAAAAAGGCGATTCTCTTGCAAAGAAAAAGGGTGATTTACTTGTTTATGTGTTTAAGAGAAATGGAACTAAAGACATTTTTGATTACAAGGAGCTGGTTAAAATTTACAACAGAGGTTCTACATACTAAGCCAAGTCATCAATGACAAGAGAACTGAAAATACCACTTTATATTGTAAGCAATGTCATTTACCAAATTATAATATGCTGGGTAATGGTTATTTTGAACGCGTTTTATAATGATTTGATCATTCCGGAAAGTTTGGCACATTCATCAGGAGGGGTTCGGCTAAAGATTCTTATAGCGCTGATAGAAGGGGTAATATTAATATTAGCGACCTATGCAGGCAATCGGGTTTCCTTAAATGATAAGGACGATAAAATAATCTCGAAAAGTATTGCAAAGAGAACTGGCATAGTTCAATTAATTTTTACAGAATGTTTTATAATAGCTGTTATCTTAAGTTGATTAATCATACCAATAATTGCTAAATTCTCATGCTATGGCAAGCATCCCGCTTGTGGTAATATCGAAAGTGGTTTATGTTATTTGTTTGAAAGGGAATAGTGCAGAATAGAGTACCTAATGTTTGTCATTTCAGTTGAGCATGGACAGGCCTGAGCAGTGTGCGAAAGAGAGATCTTACACCATACAAATTCGCTGGCATCATGCATAAGATTTCTCCTCGTTCCTAGTCGAAATGACATCTAATTTTAAAATGTAGAATAACTAAAAAAGCCAGGACATTCATCCTGGCTTTTCTTTTATTATGGCTTTTCGGCTTTATACGGAGCTTTCCTTCTCTTTTTCTACCTTGACGTTGCCGGTGCGTTTTAGTACGCCCCAGCCGCTTAGTTCGCCTTTAAGGGCTTTACGGATAGATTTAAACAGTACGTAGTACATCAACTGGCGCCACATAAAACGCTGCGGTATAATGTAGATAAGCTTCTTGTAATCTTCTTTTTCCATACGGAAAGCTATAATGCCCACTATAAAATCAATAAGCACGAAGGCCACGTAGTAGAACAACATTTTTTCGGGCTTGGCACCAAACAGGGCAAATATCATCATCAGATCGGCCAGCGGTGAAAACAGCGGCAGTATGATCTGGAAAATGAGAATGTTAGGCATACCCACCATCCCGAAAAACTTATACTTTTTGTTAAACAGCGCATCGCGGTTTTTCCAGAAACTTTGTATTACGCCAAAGCTCCAGCGGAAACGTTGTTTCAATAACATATTGACAGATTCGGGCGCTTCTGTATAAGCTATGGCCTCGGCACAGTTTTTAATGATGTAGCCTTGTTTCAATATGCGCATGGTTAAATCGCAATCTTCGGCAAGGGTATCATAGGTAAAGCCACCAGCTTTAAATATGGCCGATTTCCTGAACGCTCCAATAGCACCCGGAACTACGGTTATACTGTTGATCAGATCGAACGCGCGACGGTCCATGTTTTGGGCCGTAATATATTCGATAGACTGCCAGCGGGTGATGATATTGGTTTCGTTACCCACCTTTACAGTACCGGCCACAGCGCCAATTTCCTCATCGGTAAAGTAGGTCATTAGGTGATAAATGGCATCTGTTTTAAGCTGGGTATCAGCATCAATACAAACCACATAGTCACTTTGAGCATGCGTTATCCCGAAGTTTAGGGCTGATGCTTTACCACCGTTAGGCTTGGTTAATATTTTAACCAGCGGGTTATTTTCATAGGCCGCGGTAACCACATCAAATGTTTTATCTTTTGACCCGTCATCCACAAAAATGATCTCGAATGATGGGTATTCGGTTTTTAACAAACTTTGAATGGTTGCAACGGCATTCACCTCCTCGTTGTAGGCAGGTACAATAATGCTTACGGGTGGCAGCGGGAAATCATTGCCGCGTTGCTGTACCATTTTTTTGTTTTCGCTATGCTGCCTGATGGCCAGTATAGCAATCAGCACAATACGGCCAATGGCCAGAAAAATGGCTGATAAAAATATATAGATCAATATCCAGTTCACGTAGTAGTATCCGTGTACAGCAGCGTCATACAATGGGCCAAGTATACCCGTATGCGGATCATTCGGGATAGGCGGCATCAGATCTTCCTTGGTTTTACCCAATACATCGGCAATGGTAGTAAACTGGTAACCGTTAGCTTTAAAGAAATGAATAATAGCAGGCAGTGCCTTTACAGTTTCCTCGCGGGTATCGCCACCGGCATCATGCAGTAATATCATGGAGCCGTTATCTTTTTGCCTGATGGTACGCGCAATGATGCTGTCGGCAGTTACGCCGGGCTGCCAATCCCATGGGTCAATAGATTCGCCAATGGTGATATAGCTTTGCCTGCGGCTTTCAGCTACTGGAATAACCTCGGCCAGGGTAGTTGGTTCTGCATCGGCGTTAAACGGCGGACGGAATAATATGGTGCTGCGCCCGGTTATAGATTCAATAAGTTTACGGGTGGAGTTAAGCTCCAAAACAACCCTATCTATACTGATGGTAGATATATCCGGGTGGAAAAAGGTATGGTTACCTATCTCGTAGCCGGCCTCAAACTCGCGGCGTACCAGCTGCATATTCTTTTCGGCCATTGAACCAACCACAAAAAAGGCTGCCGGTACGTTCTCTTTTTTCAGAATGTCCAGAATTTTTGGTGTATAGTCCGGATCGGGTCCATCGTCAAAGGTCAATACCACTTTTTTAGGCGCGTAACCATAACGGCGTATCACGTATTTGGTAGGCAGCTTAATATACTGCTGGTTGGTAATAGTAAATGTGGATGTATCCAGCTTTACATCTATCTGGCCTGTGGTGGGGGTGGTAATGAGGTCAAGCACCTCGCCTTCACCGTCATAGTCAACATTTGCCCGGTTATTTGCACCTACAGTGGTTAACTTTTTAATATCGATACCGGTTTTTCTTAAGGAATCGATAGATAGGTTTTTCTGGAAGTATGACCACATACGAGGATCTTCTGAACCCAAACGCCACATAGCAACGCCACCTGTAGCCCAGTCGTCAGCCATGCGGATCACATTGAAATTGGTGGCCGCATCAGTAAAGTAAACGGTATGGTCAAGGCTGTCCTGATCAAGATATTTAAAATGTAAGTTGGCAGATATAGGGTCAAAAATAATTTTGCTTTGCTTTTCCTGGGCCGTACTAATAGCTTGCTGGTAGCCGATAGATCTGCCCACGCTGTTCTCTGGCCAGTCGTATCCGCCAGCAGCAAAGGTTAAAATAACCTTTTCGCTCGGTATTTTGCCGCACACATCATCCAGTATCTGTTCAACCCAGTGCTGGTTGCTGAGGTCGCCGGCATTGGTGGCATCATAATGCTCATCAATGGCCATCACAAATAAAAAGTCGTTGAAGTGTTGCAGTTTTACAATATCATAAGCCTCATCTTCGGCCACCACATTTTGGGTAACCATAAAATTTTTGGCATGCAGGGTTGTATAAAGCTCCTGCAAAAAGCCCATGTAATCTTTATTGTTGCGGTCTTTAATTTCGTTCAGGTCAACATTGATACCCTTAAGCTTGTATTTGTTAAGCGAATTAACAATGCTGTTGATAAAGCCCGCGCGTAGCTTTTTGCTTTTTACAATGCGCATCACATCCTTAGTATCATACCCGCCGCTCACGTTATTGTAGTTAACGTAGTTTGACAGCATAATAAGCACCGGTTTGTTGAACTTTTTGTTGATGTGCAACAGGCCGGTATCAATTTTGGTAACTACGGTATCAACCCCCGGAGCTATGGAAAAACCTTCGCTTACCACCATATCAAGGTGCCCGATGTTGTTAATAAGGGAGTTATAGGCTTGCGGATCCCAGGCCAGGTAAAATGCTGCGTTTATACGATCTTTATTATTGGGGTGTTTGAGCTGGTGCTGCTTCCTTTTGCGTTCAATTTCTTCAAGCTCTGATTTTTGTATCTTGAACGACTTGAACTTGGTTGATCTTTTTAACTGATCAAGCTCCTCTTTCGACATCTTTTTGGGTGCCGGGTTGAGGTTAGGCAGGTCAGGGTAATAAGTTGACTTGATAGTGACTATTACAGACACTATACCAATAATAAGCACGGCAAGAAGTATGCGGCTGAGCCACTTGAATTTATTCCATCTACCCGGGGACTCGGCCTGAAAAACTTGCTTGTTTGAAGACATTAGGAGATTTACCTTTTAATTAAAAGTATTGGTTTTAGATGAAGATTTAATGAATGGTAATGGCTGTTATTTATGTGCTTTTCCCGGCTCAATGCCAGAAAAATCAACACCGCACTTACAATTACCACCGCATCCCTTTTTGGTTGTCAGGCTTTTATACACCATTCTACTGATGTAAAAAACTGCCGCAGCAAAAAGTACAATTACTATAATGGCCTGAATATTCATTTCACAAAAATACTACATTTTTAACATATACGTATAGACGCACCAATTGGTATAAAGTTTAACAAGGCACAAAGGCAATTGTTCCGCCAACCCAGTCAAAATCTTTATTATAACGCACACCAATCATTTTTCCGCGGCTTAAGCGGGCCAGGTTTATGGCCAGTGTGGGCCGGGCATCACCATTGGGCCAAAGGTAAAGGAGTCGTATCTCTGCCTTTACCCCACCGTCGGGCGCTTTTATAACCGGCTCGTAATTTACCTTTTGCTGCAATATCCAATTTTCAGGATCGACAATGTTATTAATATCGGCTTCAGTAACATCAATTATAACCCCCTGACCTGCGAAGGAGAATAAGGGTTTTAGTACATAATTTTCCAGATCGGCAGGTATTCGGCTTAACTCATGCAAAAATTGAGTACGTGGTACATAGTCGCCACTTAAATAGGGCATGGTGAACTTGCTGATGCGGTAAAACCAGTTAGGGTGGGTTATCCACTCCACATCAAGCGGCTGGCGAATATCCACTACGTGGTCAAAAATATTAGGGTCGGCTTCTATCTCATCAAATATGAGCCGGTTGTAAATACGTTTAATGAGTTTCTTTTCGCCATTAGCCTCGTAAAATAGCTGGTTGCCCTGCTGTTCCAAGTCGCTCAGGGAAACCACCGGGATGCCCAGGTAATGGCTGGTAGCATAAAAATCCACCGCCGTTTTTTGTTCGGGAGCATTCACATCCATCAGTACTACTTCATGCGGTTGATAGGGGCCGAGGATAGTGTTTTTTAGCAGCTGCAGGTAAGCATCTTTATCGAGCCCGTTAAAATAAATAGTTTGGCTATTGTCAATTTCAAAGGTTTCGCGGTATGCATCAGCCAATTGAACCTGGAAGCCATACAAGGAAGGAAAACCCTGAAGCTCGATCAGTTTAGGAACAATCTGGCCATCGGCATCTTTACAGATACCAAAATCAAGAGCTATAAAATGCGGGTGATCATTTTCGTTGGCAACCCGCCATTTATCAGGGATGGCGCGCTCGGTTAGTTCTTTAAAGCCGGGCTGCAAAATGGTATTGATAATGCTGTTGCCTGCCTCAATTAGTTTAGCATTAAAATCGGCAGTTAGGAAAACCGGCGTTTCGGCCACGCGAAAGGGTACCGGATTTTGCAAGCCGTTGTTAAGACGGGTTAAAAATTGCCGGTACTTGGCATCGGTAAAGGCTGCATTAAATGTTTTCCTGGCTAATGGATCCATAAGCGCTGTTTAATTGAAATACTCTATAAACAAACTTAACTAATTTAGTTTGCCCTTGTATTTCCCGAGTTGTGCTTTTTGTTCATGATTTGGATTTAAGCTTTGCAAGAATATATGGCTTTTAAAACAGGAGACACCTACGGAGCCGCGGAAATACCGTTATATTACCGTAAACATTGGCCTATAAAAGACTCACCCGGTCTGCGCTTCGCTGGACCACCCTCTCTTCGCCTGCGGCGGAAAGAGGGCCTTAAAAAATGGATGAAGGATAAAAGACAAAGGACAAAAGAAAAAATCCCCCCACCCTCTTTCCAGCGAAGCTGAAGAGAGGGTCGACAAGCGTAGCGATGTCGGGGTGAGTCGATAAATAGCTTGATTCGATGATTCTGCCATTTCATAGGCGATTATGCTATAAACAGGTTGCTCCTCCGGAGCTATAATGTTTTTTATTTCCTGGCTCCAGCGGAGCCGCGTGTTTATAGCTTAAAAATGAGTGAGCAAACGGCTCCGTAGGTGCCTCCTGATCATTATCAAAGAGAAATGCGATTTCCCTATTTATTATGGTTTGCCCTTTATGCATAATATTTCATTAATTTGCTTTGTCAATTAAAACCTGGCAGTACTATTTAACATGCATACACAAAAAAATACGATAGCAGTTATTGGCGGAGGGAGCTGGGCTACGGCCAACATTAAAATGCTGGCTGATAATACTACAGAAAAGGAAATTTTTTGGTGGATGCGTAATGTGCAGGCTGTTGAGCATCTGCATAAATTTGGGCATAACCCTCACTATTTAAGTTCGGTTGAAATAAAATTGCCTAAACAAAACATCTCGGGTAATTTAAAAGAGATTATACAGCAGGCCGAAATTATATTGCTTAACGTACCGGCGGCATTTTTAAAGGAAGCTTTAGCGGGGATAACCGCTGCTGATTTTGCCGGTAAAAAGGTGGTGTCGGCCATAAAGGGCATTGTGCCCGATGAAAACTTAATTGTGGGCGAATTTTTAAACCGCAAAATGGGTGTTTCGTTTGATGACTTTATGGTGATCAGCGGGCCATGCCATGCAGAGGAAGTAGCGCTCGAAAAATTATCATACCTCACCATTGCTTCGCGCGATACGGAGCTGGCAGCAAGGTTTGCCGGTATGATCAATACCCGATACATTAAAACCATCGTGTCTGACGATATTTATGGTACCGAATACGGCGCGGTTTTAAAGAACGTTTACGCCATTGCCAGTGGTATTTGCCATGGGGTTGGCTATGGCGATAATTTTCAGGCCGTGCTGATATCAAATGCCATAAGGGAGCTGGAAAGGTTTGTTGCTGCAGTGCACCCAATTGACAGGGATATTAAGGAGTCGGCCTATCTGGGCGATTTGCTGGTGACCGCTTACTCGCAGTTTAGCCGTAACCGTACGTTTGGTAATATGATAGGCAAGGGGTATACGGTAAAATCGGCACAGTTAGAAATGAATATGATAGCCGAAGGATATTATGCAGTAAATTGCCTACATCAGGTGAATAAACAGTACAGTGTAAGTATGCCCATTTGCGACGCTGTTTATGCCATTTTATATCAAAAAAGCGCACCTGCACTGGAGATGAAGAATTTGGCAGAAAAATTGAGCTGATTGTTTAAATATAAACTTAAACACAGCCTTTTATGAAAAATTTATTCAAAGTAGCCCTTTTTGCTGCCGGTTCATTCATGATTTCGCCAGCTTTTGCCCAAACCCACAAAGATTCAACCCTGGGCCATAAAATAGGTAATACCGCCAAAAAGGTTGGTCATAAAACATCAGAAATAGCTGCTAAGGGTGCAGCCGGAGTGGCTGATAAAAAATACGCGAACAAAGTTGGTCCGGACGGGCAGACTATTTATATTGACAAGAATTCTCATTATTTTTATGTGAATAAAAAAGGTCACAGGATTTACGTAAAAAAAGCAAACCTGAAAGATAAGCCGGTTAATTAAAACCAAAACCAAGCCGGCTTAGGGTATAAAAAACGCACTATGAAAAAAAATGCTTTAATGATCCCGGTAATTGGACTTGTACTGCTGGTATGGTCATGCAGCTCAGAACCTGTGCACGAGGTAAATAAAAAACTGGTTGGTAACTGGAAATCAAAAGATGGCGATACCAAGCTGGAAATAACCGACAAAGGTTTCACCATGGATGATGGAAAGCCTGTTACAGAAGACTATTTTGTGACTAAGGATACCATTTTTACCTCGTACGAAGGGAGCAGGCCTTATACCAGGTTTGTGATCAAGGAGTTGAACGATCATAAACTTACCTTGTTTTATCCCGACTCTGACCTGGTTGAGTTTTCCCGTTAAAAACAAAAGCCTTCAGGCTGCTGGCGGCAGTTGAAGGCTCTGTTAACAAAACTAAACTAAAACTAATGCTTCTTTACCAGGGAAGCTTCATGAAAACTATCTTTTAAGAGAGAGTCAAGAAATAAGAGTCAAGAATCAAGATGAATGCACCATAATTTATGGGTTTCTGTCTTGATTCTTGATTCTAAAGGTCTTAACTCTCTTTATTATTAGAATCTTCTGCGACGTTCCGGACGGTCCTGGCCCTGACGATCTTCGCGGCGTTTGCCTGAAAAATCACGGAAACCACCGCCGCCACCTTCGCGACGCTCGCCACCACGGTAGCCACCACCTTCACGGCGTTCGCCACCACGGAAACCACCGCCGCCACCTTCGCGACGCTCGCCACCACGGTAACCACCACCACCACCTTCACGACGTTCGCTGGTACCCTCGCCAGATATTTCTATCCTTACAGGGCGGCCTTTGAATTCGATCTCTTTATAAGCGGTCATTACTTTTTCTACATCCTCATGCGGAACTTCGAAGAATGAGTAAACACCTTTAACGTCAATTTTACCAACAGTACGGCCGCTTATTTTGGTAGTGTTGCAAATGTAACCCAGCAAATCGCCGCGGTTAAATTCATCAACAGAACCTAAGTTTATAAATAAACGGGTGTAAGCCGATTTGCCACCTGAAGCACGATCACCGCGTTCGCCACGATCATCGCGGTCACGGCGCCCTTCTTCAACACCTGCATTCAGGTCAGGCGCATTTTTATAATAATCAAGGAAACGGTTAAACTCAATAGAGGCAAAACGTTTGATGAAATCTTCCTTGCTTACATCTTTAAACTCTTCAATAATACGTGGCAGGTATTGTTCAATCTGCTCTTCGTTAACGGTTACGTTATGTACTTTATGTACTATTGAAAATAATTGTTTTTCGCAAACATCAAAACCGGTTGGTATTTCGGCCTTAACAAATTTTTTGCCTATTACGCGTTCAATCTGGCGTATTTTGCCCAATTCTTTAGCGTTAACAATAGCAATTGATACACCAGTTTTACCGGCACGGGCAGTACGGCCGCTACGGTGGGTGTAGTTTTCAACCTCGTCAGGTAATGAGTAGTTAATAACGTGTGTAACATCATTAACGTCGATACCACGGGCGGCAACGTCTGTAGCAATTAATAGCTGCAGGTTACGCTCACGGTAGCGTTTCATTACTTTGTCACGCTGTTGTTGTGACAGGTCACCATGTAAAGAATCGGCATTGTAACCGTCTTTGATCAGGGCTTCTGCAATATCCTGGGTTTCAATTTTGGTACGGCAAAATACAATACCAAAAATGTCAGGGTTAAAATCAACAATACGTTTAAAAGCGGCATACTTATCACGGGCACGTACTATATAGTACTCATGCTCAATGTTGGCATTACCGGTATTTTTGGTTCCCATAGTGAGCTCAAAGGGCTCATCCATGTATTTTTTAGCTATGCGCCTAACTTCGGCAGGCATAGTAGCAGAAAACAGCCAGGTTTTTTTCTCGTCGGGCGTGGTAGATAAGATATTATCAATGTCTTCCTGAAAGCCCATATTGAGCATTTCATCAGCTTCATCCAATACTACGAATTTTACCCGCGAAAAATCGATCGCCTTGCGGTTAATGATGTCAAGCATACGGCCTGGCGTGGCCACTACGATCTGTACGCCGCGTTTGATCTGGCGTAACTGATCTGAAATGCTTGCACCACCATAAACGGCAACAACGTTAACGTTGTTCATTTGCTTGGCGTAATTCTTAATGTCGTTCGTGATCTGTAAACAAAGTTCACGTGTGGGGCATAAAACAAGTGCCTGTGGATGATTTTCTTCGAAATCCAACAGCTCTAATAATGGTAGGCCAAAGGCAGCAGTCTTACCGGTCCCGGTTTGGGCTAATCCGACAAAATCGTTGCTGCCTGTTAACAATACCGGAATTGACTGTTCCTGGATTGGCGTTGGGTTCTCAAACCCTAACTCAGAGATGGCATTAACAATATCATGACGGATTCCCAGTTGAATAAATGGGTTCATGAATTAAAATAACGAATTTGGCAACATCGCCAAATCGGGCGCAAAGATAAGGACTTAATTTTTCAATTCCTACACCTTTTTTATTTATTGTAATAATGGGATTTTAGGGCGTGAAAAACGCTGCTTTTTTGCGGTATTGATACCTGCTCAGTGCTTATTATCAAGAGTATAGTGTTTGAGTTACTATCCTTGAAGTTAAATTGTCATTGCGGGGAGGAACGACGAAGCAATCGCGAACTTTGTAAGTTTTGCGATTGCCACGCTACGCTCGCAATGACAAATATTCAGATTCTCTTACCTCAACCTATCAGCCGACTTAACCAGCTTTTCATCGCGCTGAATGCTTTTGGCTGCCAGGATGATGAGCACTATGCTTAGTGAAGTTAAAAATAAACCAATGCCCATGGTGCGGGTATCTAACTGAACGCTGCCTATTGCTTTTTTAACGGTTTGGGCCATCCAAAAGCTGTAGCCAATTAATACCAGTATGGCGCTGTAGCAAATAGTAATTTGCTGTTTGCGGTTTTTATATAAAAATATAATAGCCAGTGGCAGTAGGGCAACAATGGCTGTTATGGCTGTAAGTGCCGTAAAATGTTCGGTGTATTGTTGTGCGCCGTTCACATCCTGAAAAATGCCGGTAACCATAACGCTTACCGGTTTATCGGCCACGTAAATGTTGTGTGCTAACGGGAAAAAGAATAAGGCAAACAGCACAAGGCTGGCAAACAATAGGTAAATGCTTTGAATACGTTGCAGCATGATTATGAAAATTATAATACGGCAAATATAATTGTTTTAACTATTGCCGAAGGTCATTTTATTGGGCTAATGATTTGCTTTTAATGATAATTTTATACCGTATATTTATAGTTCATTTCTGATTAATAACTATTTCGATGACAGAGCCCCCGGTTAATAACCTCTCTCCACAGGATGTGAAGTTTGAGGACGCGCACCTGAAAAAAATATTCCTCGAACACCTGAACAGTATTTATTGTGGCAAGCGGCATTTAATTGAGTTTTTTGAAGAAATTAAAGAGCTGGCAACGCTGCAGTTTTTAAAAAATGCCATTGAGGAATGTAAGGTAGATGCCGAACACCAGATGCAGCACCTGGATGGTATATTTAATTCAATCAATGAAGATCAGTCAAAAATAAGTGTACTGGGTATGAAGGCCATGACGCTCGAGGCTTATATATCGGCCATTAAGGCGGGTAAAACACCTATGGAGCGCGATGTTTTCATTGTTTTTTATCTTCAGCTTATTGAGGGTATTGAAGTTACTTATTTTAAAGTACTCAAAAACCTGGCTAAGTCCATAGGGTACAGCAATAGCTTTTTAGATAAACCCTTTAACCAGGCGGTTGAAGATAAGATCATGTTTGAATCTATTTACAAAGAATACATTAGTGAGCCTGCGGGGGAGTAAGCGTTGACTAAGACTTATATTTCCACGCGTCATTGCGAGGTGCGAAGCAAGAGCCTCACCCAACCCTCTCCAAAGGAGAGGGCCTCAAAATGCTTTTCAGAAGTCTCCTCCTTTGGGGGAGATTTAGAGGGGGCTTTTTCCGGTGTGAGCCGTTACCCCCAACTTTGACCAAATAATGAACGCCCCTTACCCTGCATATTATTAACTTTGCCGGGTGACGGGTAAACAACGCTATTTTATAGAGCTGGCTTATGATGGTACCAACTATCATGGCTGGCAGGTACAGCAAAACGCGATAAGTGTACAGGAGGAGCTGAATAAAGCCCTTACTACTATTTTACGCCAGCCAATAGAAACCACCGGCTGTGGCCGTACTGATACAGGCGTACATGCCCGGGAGTTTTTTGCACACTTTGATGTGGAGGCGGAGGTCGAAAGTCCGTTGACCATAGTCCATAGCGAAGTCAATAATCATAACCATGGACTATCGACTATCAGCCATCGACAAAACATAGACTATAGTCAAAAAGTTCGCGGCCTTAATTCCATTCTTCCTCCAGATATCGCCATAAAAAATATTATCCCGGTTGATGCTGCTGCGCATGCCAGGTTTGATGCCACGCAGCGATCGTACCAGTATCATATCCATTTTCATAAAGACCCTTTTTTGATTGGTTATTCATGGCAGGTACGTGACGTGCCCGATCTGGAGCTGATGAACCAGGCTGCCGCAATTATTATGGAGTACATTGATTTTAGCTGTTTCAGTAAATCAAATACACAGGTTAAAACCAATAACTGCAAAATTACCCGTGCCGAGTGGGTGAAAACCGGGCAGGGGATTGTTTTCCATATTTCGGCCGACAGGTTTTTGCGCAATATGGTGCGGGCTATAGTAGGCACATTAATGATGGTGGGCAAAGAGGAGATAGCGCCCGAAGCTGTGCGCCAGATCATCGAAAGTAAAAATCGCTCAAACGCCGGTACCAGTGTGCCTGCCTGCGGTTTGTATTTAACGGAAGTAAAGTATCCGTATTTTGAGAAATAATAAACTCTAAACCATAATTTCTAAAGACTAAATTTGGATTATATTAGAGTTTCTGTTTTATGATATAAAATAACAATATCAAGCGTCATTGCGAGGTACGAAGCAATCCCCGGTTTACAGAGTCGCTCTGTACAGCATAGAGATTGCTTCGTACCTCGCAATGACGGAGTTCTAAAAATTCAGTTTTAGGATTTAGAAATTAGGATTTAGAATTTTAATAAATATGGCCGAAGTAACCGGAAAAGCGCTTGATTGGAAATTGTTAAAAAGGGTAATGCATTATGTAAAACCTTATAACAAAACCTTCGTGGTAGCTGGGTTTTTAACCGTTTTTTTGGCGGTTAGCGCTTTATTGCAGCCTATCCTTATCCAGCGAACGCTGGATGTTGATATTCTGAATGATAATTATGATGGCCTGGTTTTTATGGTGGTGCTCATGATTGTTCAACTTATTGTACAAACCGTAGCTCAATATTACCAAACCTATTTAACCAACGCGCTGGGACAGTCGGTGATCCGCGATCTGAGGATAGATACTTTTAATCATATTACCAGCCTGCGCCTGAAATATTTTGACCGTACACCTATAGGTATGCTCATTACCCGTACGGTATCTGACCTGGAAACTATTGCCGATATTTTTTCGGAAGGCCTTATCTCCATCATGGGCGATATGCTGCTGGTGTTCGCCGTTATTGGTTTTATGCTCTATCAGGACTGGAAACTGGCCTTGATTACACTGATACCCATGCCGTTTTTGTTTGCCTCAACTTATGTGTTTAAAGAAGCCATTAAATCGTCGTTTCAGGAAGTGCGTACACAGGTGGCGCGTCTGAATACATTTTTGGCCGAGCATATTTCGGGCATAGGCATTATTCAGCTGTTTGCCCGTGAAGATCAGGAAATGCGCAAGTTTAAGGCGGTAAACCTTAAATACCGCGATGCCAACATCCGCTCAAACTGGTATTATTCTATATTTTTCCCGGTGGTTGAAATTTTGTTTGCCATATGTATGGGCCTGCTGGTGTGGTACGGTTGCAAACGAATGTTGTCTGATAGTCAGCTGGCCGCAATCACCGCGAGGCCCGGAGGTATTACTCCCGGCGTAATTACCAGTTTTATTGTGTTGCTGAATATGCTTTTCAGACCTATACGCCAGCTGGCCGATAAATTTAATACCCTGCAAATGGGTATGGTAGGGGCCGACAGGATATTTAAAGTGCTGGACACCGATGAGGTTGCTGTTGATACCGGCCACATTGATACCGGCCGGTTACAGGGCGATATTGAGTTTGATAAAGTTTGGTTTGCCTATAACGACGAGAACTGGGTATTAAAAAACATCAGCTTTAAAATAAAACCCGGCGAAACGCTTGCATTGGTAGGAGCTACAGGCGCCGGTAAATCATCAACTATAAATATATTGAACCGTTTTTATGAAATTGGCGGGGGCAATGTAAAGGTTGACGGGCATGATATACGTGATTATAAGGTTGAGTTTTTACGCTCACAAATAGCTACGGTAATACAGGATGTATTTTTATTTACGGATACTATTGGCAACAATATCAGTCTGAATAACCCGGCTATTACCCGCGAGCAAATAGTAGCTGCCGCTAAGGATGTAGGTGCGCATGATTTTATTGAACGCCTGCCAGGTGGTTATGATTATAATGTGATGGAAAGGGGCTCCACGCTTTCGGCCGGGCAATCGCAGCTCATATCCTTTATCAGGGCGCTGGTATATAATCCGGCAATTTTGGTGCTGGATGAGGCCACCTCGTCTGTTGATACCGAAACCGAGATACTGATACAAAACGCTATTAATAAATTGATGCAAGGGCGCACGGCCATCGTAATTGCGCATCGCCTGTCAACCATACAAAACGCCGACAGGATCATTGTGCTTGATCACGGTGAGATCATGGAAAGCGGCACCCACCAGGAACTTCTTAAAATTGAAAACGGCCACTATCGCAAACTCTACGATCTGCAGTTTAATTCGGCAGGTATAGCGAGGTAGGGGAATAAATGAGAGATCCTGAACTTGTTTCAGGATCTCTCGTGATTGGTAGACTGTATGTTGCAGAACTTTGCAGATGAGATGCCGAAATAAATTCGGCATGACTTATGGGTTACTACGGCTGCACTTTATCCTTTTCCATTCCTTTTTCTTTCTTTGGGTGGCGATTTTATCGGGTCAACAGGCTGCTCTTCCTTTTCGTGTTTTTTGGCGATGTTGCCTCCGTGAGGCTTATCGGCATGGTATTGCTCATCCTCTTTGCGTACCTTGCTTTTCCCTCCGTTGTCATGCGATGGCTTTGTCGGTGTATCTGAGGGCGATGGTTTGTTGGGTGAATTTGCTGGCGTTGTCATACCCATAATAACAGGCGTATGATGGCTTTTGTTTAATTTAGAAGTTGTGATACGTTAATAAATGTTAAAACAGCCAGCCTAATAAGCCATTAAACTATATTTATAAGTAATAAACTTTTACCTTTAGAGCGGGTTTCTTAATTTCGCACAAATATAGATGTGAGATGTGATATGTGACGTGAGACAGCTTGAGTTGAAGTTGTTCCAGGTTTCCTATCTTATATCTTACGTCTCAAATTTCAACTATGGAAGAATTTGAAGCAAGCGCGTCAGCCAAAAAAATAAAAACCATATACATATCTACCGTATTTGGGATAGCCATGGTATTGGTGATGATAGGCCTTTTGGGGCTTATACTGGTACATGCTAATAACTTGTCGCGATATGTGAAAGAAAATATAGTGCTCAATATTTTTGTTGACGATGCCGCGCATGAAACCGACGTGCTGCAGCTGCAAAAACAATTGGATGCCAACCCCATGGTTAAGCAAACCCAGTATGTAAGCAAAGAACTGGCTGCGCGCAACCTGCAAAAAGACCTCGGCGAAGATTTTGTGAAGTTTTTAGGCTACAACCCGCTATCGCAATCGCTTGATATTTACTTGAAGGCAGATTATACTAATAATAAAGACATCGAAAAATTTAAAGCCGATCTGCTGAAAAACCCGTTGGTGAAAGAGGTGAAATACCAGCAATCACTGGTTGATCAAATGAACCAGAATGTAACCTCTATCAGTTTGGTTATCCTGGTGTTTGCAGCCATATTTGTGGTGCTGTCTGTAGCGCTGATCAATAATACCATCAGGCTGGCTATTTACTCGCAGCGTTTCCTGATCAAATCAATGCAACTGGTAGGCGCTACTAAAGGATTTATCCGCAAGCCATTTTTACTTTACGGTATATGGCATGGGCTTTTAGGTGGGCTAATCGCCATCATCATATTAATAGGTACTTTATACCTGGGCTACAGGCAAGTGCCCGATTTAGTAATTCTACAGAATTTCTACGAATTTGGTATCGTATTTTTGGGTGTGATAGGTATAGGCATATTTATTTCGGCCTTCAGTACTTTTTTAGCGGTTAATAAGTTTTTACGTTTAAAAATATACGACCTGTACAGATAGGTTTTTTTAAGTCAAAATTCAAAAGTCAAAACTCAAAACCCGGCAGGGTGGAGATGCGGACTTAAAACAATAATAAAAAATGGCACAGCAATTTAAATCAGCTTCGGCTGCAAAAACAACAGGGCAGGCATCAAAAGCAACAGGTACCGAACCGGTACAATTTATATTTGATAAAAGTAACTACAGGTTACTGATCATCAGTGTTGCCGTGGTAGCTTTTGGCTTTGTGTTAATGTCTGGTACAACCGATATTTACAGCACTACCAAAATTGTTATAGCTCCCATTGTAGTATTAGCAGGCTTTGCATTAGGCTTTTTCGCTATACTAAAGAAACCGGCTGTTAAGTAAGGCTTTTAGTTGATCGGGTTAATTAAGTTAGGTTAAATTGATTTTTGACCAATTAAACTTAATTAATCCGGTTTAGCTTCTTAATACCCAAACCCATCTATCTACTCAAAACAACTACCCCACCCCAATGAATCTCATCCACGTTATTATCCTTGCTATTATTGAAGGGATAACAGAATTTTTGCCGGTATCGTCAACCGGGCACATGATTGTTGCATCGTCACTAATGGGCATCGCCGCCGATCCTTTTGTTAAACTTTTTACCATTGCCATACAACTGGGCGCCATACTATCGGTTGTGGTATTGTACTATAAAAGGTTTTTACAATCGGTTAATTTTTACGTTAAACTATTGGTAGCATTTATACCTGCCGCCATATTTGGCGTATTGTTCAGCAAAAAAATTGATGCCTTAATGGAAAGCGCGCTAACCGTGGGTATTACCCTTTTTGTAGGCGGTATTATTCTATTATTTGTTGATAAATGGTTCAACAAGCCAGATGTAAAGGCCGAAAAAGACATCAGCTATTTAACCGCGCTAAAAATTGGATTTTTTCAGTGTTTGGCTATGATTCCGGGTACATCACGTTCGGCAGCAACCATTGTGGGCGGTATGTCGCAAAAGCTAACACGTACAGCCGCAGCGGAGTTTTCTTTCTTTTTGGCAGTGCCTACCATGTTTGCCGCTACAGCAAAAAAACTATATGATTTTCACAAAGAAGGCCACATATTCAGCGGCGAAGAAATTAAGCTACTGGCCATTGGTAACGTAATTGCTTTTGTAGTAGCTATGCTGGCTATTAAAACGTTCATCACTTTTCTGGAGCGTAAAGGCTTTGTAATATTTGGCTGGTACCGTATTGTTATAGGGGCGCTTATTATCGGCCTTATCCTGAGCGGGCACCAGTTGCAAACTATATAATTTTAATCAACAAGTATTACTTAATTTGTCATCCTGAGGAACGAAGGATCTATTCTATACCTGTAAGGTTCATGAGCAGGTCCTTCGTTCCTCAGGATGACAAACTTTTTATTGCCGACTCCCAAAATCCCTATTCCGGCAAATTCCCTACCTTTGCCGCCAATCCCATTTTAACCGGGATAAAAGCATATTGAAAAAAACTTACACCCAAATAGAAGAATTTGCCGAAGGACAGCTGCTGCTGGTTAATAAACCCTATAGCTGGACGAGCTTTGACGTTGTAGGCAAAATCCGTAACTCCTTTAAGCCGCTCAAGTTAAAAGTAGGGCATGCGGGTACGCTTGATCCGCTGGCCACCGGCCTGCTCATCATCTGTACCGGTAAAATGACCAAGCAGATAGATACCTTTCAGGCCGAAGAAAAAGAATACACCGGTACCATGATCATGGGGGCTACCACACCATCATACGATATGGAAACTGAGCCCGATAAAAAGTTTGACATCAGCCAACTTACACCGGAGCAGCTGCGTAATAACTGCGAACAGTTTACCGGCGATATACAGCAATACCCGCCCGCGCATTCGGCCATAAAAATTGATGGCGAGCGTTTGTACGAAAAAGCCCGCAGGGGCGAGGAGGTGGAGTTGCGTTTGCGTAACGTTACCATTACCGAATTTGAACTTACCCGGATAGAGCTGCCCGAAATTGATTTCAGGGTGGTATGCAGTAAGGGCACTTATATACGGTCGTTGGTGAATGATTTTGGTGCCGCACTTAATAATGGGGCATACCTTTCAAAGCTAACGCGTACCCGTAGCGGTAATTTTCAGTTAACCGATGCCTGGGAGGTAATGGAGCTGGTAAACACCATAAGGGAATTAAAAACCGGAGCGGCAAAAACAGAGGGATAATACATCTTTACGTCAAAAAGCAGGCCTGGTTTAATACCTTCAACTAAAAAATTAACTTTGTGTTTTTACTCATAAAATGAGGGTCTACAATAACATTGACGAATTTACAGCGGTAAAAAATGCGGTGGTAACCATTGGTACGTTTGATGGGGTACACATCGGTCACCGTAAAATAATTTCACGCATCAAGGAACTGGCCGATAGCATTGGCGGTGAAACCGTTATTTTAACTTTCTTTCCGCATCCGCGCATGATACTGCACCCGGAGGATGAAAGCCTGAAGCTGATCACCACTATTGATGAAAAGGCCCTGCTGATGGAACAGTTGGGGGTTGATCATTTGATCATTACACCATTTTCAAGAGATTTTTCAAACCAAACTGCCGAAGGTTACATTCGCGATGTGCTGGTGAATAAAATAGGCACCAAAAAAATTGTGATTGGTTATGATCATCGCTTTGGTAAAGACAGGCAGGGTGGCCTGGATGATCTGCTAAAACTTGGTCCTGTTTATGGCTTCGACGTGGTTGAAATACCTGAGCAGGATATTAACGAGGTAGCCATCAGCTCAACCCGCATCAGGAACGCCCTGTTAAGTAACCAGATAGATCTGGCCGATTCTTTTTTAGGCTATCCGTTCTTTATAACAGGCACCGTTATCCGCGGCGACCAATTAGGCAGGGAGTTGGGGTATCCGACAGCTAACATCGTGGTAGCCGAAAAATATAAGCTTATCCCGGCCGATGGTATTTTTGCCGTTACGGTAAATGTAGCAGGTGAGCAGCATAAGGGTATGGCCTATATTGGCAGCCGCCCAACAGTTAATGGAATAACCCGAAACATCGAAGTGAATATTTTTGATTTTAACCAGGATATCTACAACCAGGTTATCCGTATGGAATTTCATCATTACGTTCGCGGCGATGTTAAATTTGAATCGTTAGATCAACTCAAAGTACAACTGGCAAAAGATAAAGAAGACGTGCTGGCGCTGTTGTAAACCCCACCCAACCCTCCCCAGGGGGGAGGACTTTTAAGACATTAATTCAAGTTTTTTTAAAAAGTCTCCCCAATCGGGGGAGATTTAGAGGGGGTTTCGTACCTTTACCTGTCAATATGGCTCTGTCAGTTGCCTTGGCGCAATTGTTGAGTTTGTAGGATCATATCAAATTAATATGTTAGATTTTATCAGTAAGCTTTTTGGAAGCAAATCAGAACGGGATGTAAAAGCAATACAGCCTATAGTTGAAAAAATTAAGGCTGAATTTGCAAAACTCGGAAACATCAGCAATGATGAGCTTAGAGCTAAAACCATAGATTTTAAAGAAACCATTGCCCAGGGCCTTTCAGGTATTGATAGCGAGATACATGCTATTAAAGAACGCACTGAAAATGAACTGGATATGGACGTGAGCGAAAAGGTGGAACTTTACACCCAGTTAGATAAACTGGAAAAAGACCGCAATAAAGAGCTTGAAGATATATTATTAAATATTTTGCCCGAAGCCTTCGCTGTTGTTAAAGAAACGGCCCGCAGGTTTGCAGGTAATAAAACTATTGAAGTAACTGCCACACAGTTTGATCGTGAGCTTGCTGCCCGTAAAAATAACGTAGTTATTAAAGGCGATCAGGCCGTTCACCACAATAGCTGGCTTGCTGCCGGTAATGAGGTTACCTGGGATATGGTACATTATGATGTACAGTTAATAGGTGGTATTGTACTGCACCAGGGAAAAATATCAGAAATGGCCACAGGTGAAGGTAAAACGCTGGTAGCCACGCTGCCTGCTTATCTGAACGCGCTTGCTGGTCAGGGTGTACATATTGTAACCGTGAATGATTACCTGGCACGCAGGGATAGTGAATGGATGGGCCCATTGTATGAGTTCCATGGTTTGTCTGTTGATTGTATTGACAAACATGAGCCAAACTCTGACGAACGTCGTAAGGCTTATTTATCCGATATTACCTTTGGCACCAACAATGAGTTTGGTTTCGATTACCTGCGTGACAATATGACACGTAGCCCGGAAGAGCTGGTACAACGTAAATCTCATTACGCCATGGTGGATGAGGTTGACTCCGTGTTGATTGATGATGCACGTACTCCGCTAATTATATCTGGCCCTATACCACGTGGCGACGAGCACGAGTTTTATGAGCTGAAACCACGCATTGAGCGTTTGGTTAATGCACAGAAGGCTTATGTTAACACTGCGTTGAACGAAGCTAAAAAAGCAATAAGCGAAGGTAATACCGATGCCGAAGGCGGTGGTTTAGCTTTACTACGTGCCTTTAGGGGTTTACCAAAAAGCAAGGCTTTAATTAAATTCCTGAGTGAAGGCGCCAACAGATCTGTTTTGCAGAAGGTTGAAAACCACTATATGCAGGATCAGGGTAAGGATATGCCAAAGGTTGATTCTGAACTTTTCTTTGTAATTGACGAAAAGAACAACCAGGTTGAACTTGCAGAAAAAGGTATTGAATTGATCACCTCATCGGGTGAAGATCCTCACTTTTTTGTGATGCCTGACGTAGGCACCGAAATTGCCGAGATTGAAAAATCAAGCCTGAGCGCCGAAGAGAAAATTGCCCGTAAGGACGAACTGATGCGTGATTTCTCTATCAAATCTGAACGTATACACTCGGTTAACCAGTTGTTAAAGGCTTATACCCTGTTTGAAAAGGATACTGAATACATCCTGGACGAAGGCAAGGTTAAAATTGTAGATGAGCAAACGGGCCGTGTATTAGATGGTCGTCGTTACTCCGACGGTTTACACCAGGCTATCGAAGCAAAAGAAAACGTGAAGGTTGAGGATGCTACACAAACATTTGCAACCATTACCCTGCAAAACTACTTCCGTATGTATCACAAACTTTGCGGTATGACGGGTACTGCCGTTACCGAAGCTGGTGAGTTCTGGGAAATATACAAGCTTGATGTGGTTGAGATACCAACCAACACCAAAATAAGCCGCGATGACAGGCAGGATCTGGTTTATCGTACGGTTCGTGAAAAATATAATGCCGTAGCCGAAGAAATTGTTAAGCTAACAGAAGCTGGTCGCCCGGTACTGGTAGGTACAACCTCGGTTGAAATTTCAGAATTATTAAGCCGCATGCTTAAGCTGCGCGGTATAAAACATAACGTACTGAACGCTAAAATGCACCAGAAGGAGGCCGATATTGTGGCCGAAGCTGGTAAAACAGGTACTGTAACCATTGCTACCAACATGGCTGGCCGTGGTACGGATATTAAACTGGGTGCGGGCGTTAAGGATGCAGGCGGTTTGGCCATTGTAGGTACCGAGCGTCACGAATCCCGCCGGGTTGACAGGCAGTTGCGCGGTCGTGCTGGTCGTCAGGGCGATCCGGGTTCTTCACAGTTCTTTGTATCGTTAGAGGATAACCTGATGCGTTTATTCGGTTCAGAGCGTATTTCCAACCTGATGGTACGTATGGGTATTGAAGAGGGTGAAGTTATTCAGCACTCTATGATCTCCAAATCAATTGAGCGTGCACAGAAAAAAGTAGAGGAAAACAACTTCGGTATTCGTAAGCGTTTGCTGGAATATGACGACGTAATGAACTCACAACGTACCGTTATTTACACTAAACGTAAAAACGCGCTGTTTGGCGAACGTCTTGATGTTGATTTGAGTAACACTATTTTTGACGTTGTTGAAGATATTGTTACCGAATACAAAGAATCAAACAATTATGAGGGCTTTACCCTTGAGGTGATCCGTTTGTTCTCGGTTGATATTGAATTGAGTATTGATGAGTTTGCATCTAAAAACATTGCTACCCTTACAGACAATACCTTCCATGCGGTGATGGACTTCTACAAACGTAAAGCCGATGCGGTTGCACACCAGGCCTTCCCGGTATTAAAAGATGTATTTGATACCCGTGGTCAGTATGTAGAAAACATTGTGGTACCGTTTAGCGATGGTATACATGGCATACAGGTTTCTGTTCCGCTTAAAAAGGCTGTAGACAATCATGGTGTTGAGGTGTTTAAATCGTTTGAAAAGAATGTGACCCTGTACCTGATAGATGATGCCTGGAAAGAGCACCTGCGCGAAATGGATGAGTTAAAACAATCTGTGCAGAATGCGGTTTATGAGCAAAAGGACCCGCTGCTGGTTTACAAGTTTGAAGCTTTTGAATTGTTTAGAGGTATGCTTGCTAACGTGAACAAAGAGATTGTAAGCTTCCTGTTCAGAGGAGGTATCCCGGTTCAGCAGGCACCTGATGAAATTAAGGAAGCCAAGCCAGAGCCAAAACTTGATCTGCGTAAAATGAAAACCACCAAAGCCGAGATGGTTAGCGAAAGTAACGGTATCCAGATGGATGATTTTCAGGAACACCAGAAAGCTACACCGGTTAGGGTTGAAAACAAAATAGGCCGTAATGACCCTTGCCCTTGCGGTAGCGGTAAAAAGTTTAAAAACTGCCACGGCGTAGGGCAGAATTAAGAAACGAGATAATATAACTACGTCATTGCGAGGAACGAAGCAATCTCTATGCTGTACAGAGCGAACTATACTGACCTGCTTATGTAGAGATTGCTTCGTTCCTCGCAATGACGCTTTTTGATAACATACCAAAATGAAAAAAGCAGTATTTGATTATAAAGCTCAACCGGCCCTTATCAAATACTGCTTTTTTTTTATACTCCTGCTGGCATCGGCACAAACCTTTGCCCAGCAAGTCAAGGGCCGGGTGGAGGTAATTAAAGATCCTCTTGTTGATACATTGATAGCCAAACGGCTTGAGTTGAATAATGCGGCAGGTGTTCCCACCGCTTTTTCATCATACGGGTACCGGGTACAGATATTCAGCGGATCTAACCGTAAGGATGCCTATAACGCACAGGCTCGTTTGCAGGATCAGTACCCCGAGCTGCGTACCTATATAATTTACAGCGAACCTAATTTTAAAGTTCGTGCAGGCGATTTTAAAACCCGCCTGGAAGCACAAAAATTGATGCAGGAACTTCGGCCTTCATTTACGAGCCTGTTCATCATATCCGAAAAAATAAATCTTCCCAAAACGGATACTAACAATGATTAAAGATCAAATACAGGAACTATCCCAAAAAATATTTAATGATGTAGTGGCTAACCGCCGTCATTTACATAGCCACCCGGAGCTATCATTCCATGAGCAGCAAACCTCAGCCTTTGTAGCCGGCAAGCTGGATGAGCTGGGTATTGAATATCAAAAAATGGCCGATACCGGTCTGGTAGCCTTGATTAAAGGCGATAAACCATCAAACAACGTTGTAGCCCTGCGTGCCGATATGGATGCGCTGCCTATTATTGAGGCTAATGATGTGCCCTACAAATCGCAAAATGTTGGTGTAATGCACGCATGTGGTCACGATGCGCACACATCGTCGTTATTGGGCACAGCACGTATTTTAACCGAACTCAAAAGTCAGTTTGCGGGTACAGTGAAGCTGATATTTCAACCGGCCGAAGAGAAATTGCCGGGCGGTGCCAGCATCATGATCAAAGAGGGCGTATTGGAAAACCCTAAACCTCACGCAGTATTGGGGCAGCACGTAATGCCTTTAATAGAGGCCGGTAAGGTGGGTTTCCGCGCAGGTAAATACATGGCTTCAACCGATGAGCTTTATGTTACCGTAAAAGGTAAAGGAGGCCATGGCGCGCAACCACAGCAAAATATTGACCCGGTAATTATTACCGCGCATATATTAACGGCACTGCAGCAGGTGATAAGCCGCTTTGCCGACCCGAAAAGTCCGTCGGTACTGTCATTTGGTAAAGTTATCGCCAATGGTGCAACCAACGTAATACCTAATGAGGTTTACCTGGAGGGTACTTTCCGTACCATGGATGAAAAATGGCGGGAAGAGGCCCACAAACGCATGAAGAAAATGGCCGAAGGCATTGCCGAAAGCATGGGTGGCAGCTGTGATTTTAACATCATGCGCGGTTATCCGTTCCTGATCAACGAAGAAGTGCTTACCAACAACACCCGCGGCCACGCCGAAGATTATTTAGGTAAAGAGAACGTGGTTGATCTTGATATCTGGATGGCTGCCGAAGACTTTGCCTACTACTCACAAGTGGCCGATAGCTGCTTTTACCGTTTAGGTACCCGTAACGAAAGCCGTGGTATAACCTCATCGGTACACACCCCAACTTTTGATGTGGAAGAGGACGCGTTTAAAATAAGCACCGGCTTAATGGCATACCTGGCTATAAAACAGCTGGGGAATTAATTTCTACCATGTCATTGCGAGGAGGAACGACGAAGCAAGAGCCTCACCCAACCCTCTCCAAAGGAGAGTGCTTTAAAAAAGTTTCAGAAATCTCCTCCTTTGGGGGAGATTTAGAGGGGGCTTATTGCCGTGCTGCGCTCGCAATGACAAGTGATTTTTGAATATTGAACATCTACCGATAGTGATAAAAAAAATAGTATTAATACTTGCCATGACCCTTGGCATCGGTACTGCATCCTTTGCGCAGCAGATAAACCGCTTTAACCCGGATACCATTAAAACCATTGTTATCGACTCGCTGGTTGATATCAAATCGCACAAGCTGAACGCGCAGGACTTTATTGACGCCGTACTGGCCGACACCGGTTTTTACAAGGCTTTTGAAAATATGAAGCGTTACGGCTTTACTGCCGAGAACCGAATTTTTACCTACGACAAAAAGAACAAGATAGACGGTAAAATATACCGTAAGATCATCCACAGCAATGCCGCCGGCAAACATAAAATGGAATATGTGGCCAAAAGCGATAGCGGTAATATGTTCAAGAAAAACGGCAAGTACCAGCTATATACGGTAGAGATGTTTGATTATATTTTCATGAACGCCTACAACTCTGATTTTACCAAAGGCGAAGCACTGCCAGGTTCTGGTGGTAAAAATGAATCATATAAAGACAAGCTCAAAACCCTCATATTTACACCAGGCCGTAAAGTAAAGGGTATTCCCTTTATCAGCAGTAAAACAGAAATCTTCTCGGGCGATATGAAGGATTATTATTTTTATGAGTTTGCCCGGGGCAAGTACCTGGATACCATACCCGTTTACCGCTTTAAAGTGAGGTATAAGCCAAGCACATCTGACGATGATACCATGATCAAGGAAATGACCACCATATTTGATGAACGTACTTTTCAGATACTGGGGCGTTACATCGACATGAAATTCAGTAATATGTTTGTTGATTTTAATGTGCAAATGAACATCGAACTAAATAATTTTGGCGGCGAACTGCTGCCAACCAAGATCACTTATCAGGGCAACTGGAATATCCCATTCCATAAAGAAGAGCGGGCCAGTTTTTTAATTGTGCATAAGGATTATAAAAAAGAATAAACAACAAAGGCTCCCGAAACGGGAGCCTTTGTTGTTTATTTTGTCAATGCGAGCGTAGCAATCGCGAACAATACAGAGAAGACTCTTAAAGTTCGCTATTGCTTCGTCATTCCTCCTTACAATGACAAATTTGGTTTTACGTGGGCAAATTATAAACTGTTTATCCACTTCACCAGTTCATCGCGGGATTTGCCCGTTTTTTGCTGGAGTTTTCCAAGTAACTCATCGTCCTTGCCTTCTTCGCGTATCAGGTCGTCGTCGGTTAAATCGCCGTAGGCTTGTTTTACTTTGCCCTTCAATTCATTCCATCCGCCTTTTATTTCTAATCTGTCCATAATGTTTTTTTATTAGATGTATCAAAAGAACAGGCAGGAAGGCTATTAGTTTTAGAAAGGTTGAGAAACTGTGACGAAAATAAGGCATGCTTGCGCAAACATGAAGAGTGGGAAAAGGGCGAAAAAGCGAAGGGAAGACTTACGAAGTTTTCAAAACTTCGTAAGTCTGATACAAAAAGCGTCATTGAGGTACGAAGCAATCTCTATACTGTACAGGGCATAACTGATATGCTTACGTAGGGATTGCTTCGTACCTCACAATGACGCGTAAATATTGGAATCATGTAATGGGTAAAGAAAGTCCTACTCCTTTATCCCCAAATCTTTTATCCCTTTACAAAGCTCCCGCTTTGATCTCTTCAACCACTGCGGGATCAAGCAGGGTAGAAGTATCTCCTAAGTTTGAGGTATCACCTTCGGCTATTTTGCGCAAAATGCGGCGCATAATTTTTCCTGAGCGTGTTTTTGGTAAGCCGGTTACAAACTGAATTTTATCAGGTTTGGCAATAGCGCCAATAATGCGCGATACGGTCATCATGATATCCTTGCGGGTAAGGTCGTCTTCGGCATGATGTTTAGGGCATACTACAAAGGCGTAAATGCCCTGGCCCTTGATATCATGCGGATAGCCAACCACTGCCGATTCAACCACGCTGCTATGCATGTTGATGGCGTTCTCTACCTCGGCAGTACCAATACGGTGGCCAGATACGTTCAGAACGTCGTCTACGCGGCCTGTAATGCGGTAATAGCCGTCTTCATCGCGCAGGCAGCCATCGCCGGTAAAATACAGATCGGGGTAAGTTGCAAAATAAGTGGTACGGCAGCGCTCGTGATCACCAAAAGTAGTGCGTAGCATACCCGGCCATGGGAATTTGATACATAAGTTACCGCTTACGCCGTTGCCTTCAACCTCTTTGCCGTTTTCATCAACCAAAACAGGTTGTACGCCCGGTAGTGGTAAAGTAGCGTAGCCGGGTTTGGTTGGTGTAACACCCGCAATAGGAGATATCATAAAGCCGCCGGTTTCGGTTTGCCACCAGGTATCAACTATAGGGCATTGTTTATGGCCAATTTTTTCGTCGAACCAGTGCCAGGCTTCTTCGTTAATAGGTTCGCCAACAGAGCCCAGTTTTTTAAGCGAGCTAAAATCTTTGCCTTGCAGGGCCTCATCGCCAAAGCTCATGAGCGAACGGATAGCAGTTGGGGCGGTATATAAAATGTTTACTTTGTATTTCTCCACAATATCCCAGAAACGGCCTGCATTTGGCCATGATGGGATGCCTTCAAATAACACAGTGGTTGCGCCCTGTGATAGTGGCCCGTAAGCGATGTAAGAGTGCCCGGTGATCCAGCCAATATCTGCAGTACAGAAATAAACCTCGCCGGTGTTGTATTGAAAAGCGTTGGCAAAAGTGTAACCTGCATAAACCATGTAACCGCCACAGGTATGTACTACACCCTTGGGTTTGCCGGTTGAGCCTGATGTATAAAGGATAAACAGCATATCCTCAGCGTCCATTTCTTCGGCAGGGCAGGGGATATTACCTTGTGTTTCTACTTTTTTAACTTCATCTTCCCACCACACATCGCGGCCTTTGATCATGGATACCGGTGTACGGCTGCGTGTAAGCACAATTACTTTTTGTATAGACGGGCACTGAACAAGCGCATCATCAATGATTGATTTCAGCGGAATTTCCTTAGTGCCCCTGAATCCGCCATCGGCAGTTATTACAATATTACAGGTGGCATCATTGATCCTGTCGGCTATAGACTGTGCAGAAAAGCCGCCAAATACTACGGAGTGGATAGCTCCTATGCGGGCACAGGCCAAAACCGCAATGGCCAGCTCAGGTACCATAGGCATATATATACAAATACGATCGCCTTTTTTAGCGCCATTGTTTTTTAACACATTGGCAAACTGGCAAACTTTATCATGCAGCTGCCTATAGGTTAATATACGGTGGTTTTCCTGCGGGTCATTTGGTTCCCATATAATAGCGGGTTTATCGCCCAGGGTTTCCAGATGGCGGTCAAGGCAGTTTTCGGTAATATTGAGTTTGGCGCCCTGAAACCACTTTACATTGGGTTCCTTAAAATTCCATTCCAGCACCTTGTCCCACTTCTTGTGCCAGTAAAAATTGTCGGCAATACCCGCCCAGAATTGCTCAGGTTGCTCAACGCTTTGTTGGTAAACCTGTTTATATTGGTCAAATGATGTTATTTTCATAGTGTTATAATGGTGGCGTAATTTAATAATTTATGTGCTATGTGTATATTAAAAACGCAACTTATTAAATAATTTTAAAAAGATTGATTTTTAGTGAGTGAGAAGCCTAAAATACAGCATGGTAGGTATTTTTAAATTTATTTGATAATTTTTGAAAACCCTCTTGAATATTTGATTTAAAAGTCTGATATTTGCAAACTCTTTTTGAATAAAGGGTTGATAATTAAAAATATTTGTCATGTCAAGAATTTGTGATCTAACAGGAAAAGGGTCTATAGTAGGTAACAACGTTTCTAACTCAAACGTTAAAACAAAACGTAGGTTTCATCCAAACTTAAAACTGAAAAAGTTTTATATCCCTGAAGAAGATAGATGGATAACCTTAAAGGTATCTACATCGGCTGTTAAAACCATCAGCAAAAATGGTATAACTGCTTGTATCAATAAATTTGTAAAAAAAGGATACATTTAGTAGGTATTACGTTCAGCGCGTTACGTAATACGTAAGCATTAAACGCAATATATAATTTGAAAAACTGCGTAAGCCGGGAGGTGACACGTACAACATAAAAAGAAAATGGCAAAAAAAGGCAATAGAGTTCAGGTAATTTTAGAATGTACTGAACATAAAACAAGCGGTATGCCAGGCATGTCTCGCTATATTACCACCAAGAACAAAAAAAATACAACTGAAAGACTGGAAATGAAAAAATTCAACCCGGTTTTAAGGAAAGTAACCGTTCATAAAGAAATTAAATAAGTTTTACGTTTAGCGGTTTACGTTATTCGCAAAATAAACTTATAACTATAATTGTTTAACATTACGTAATACGTACAACACGTAAAACGTACAACACAAAAACAACATGGCAAAGAAAGTAGTTGCAACACTGAAAGTAGCAGGTAAAGGCAAAGAATATTCAAAAGTGATCACCATGAATAAATCAGAAAAAACTGGTGCTTATTCATTCAAAACACAAATTGTCCCTAACGATTTTGTTAAGGATGCAATTGCAGGTAAAACTCTGTAATAACTTTTGATCAAAATATAGAAGCCGTCTTGTTTTTACGAGAGGGCTTTTTTTGTTGATGTGCAGATTTCGAATTTGCAAATGACGGAAAATTAACGTTATAGTCTTGGATTACTGCACATTTGAAATTAAAAATTGCACAACCATAATTCGCATATTTTAAATCTGCATATCTGCACATCTAAAATCTGCACATCCGAAAAACTATGGGATTATTTGATTTTTTTAAGAAAAAGGAAAATACGCAGCAGGAGCAGCAGGCCCTTGATACTGGTTTAGAAAAAACCAAGGATAGCTTTTTTTCAAAGATCACCAAGGTAATTGCCGGTAAATCGACAGTTGATGATGATGTTCTGGATGAGTTGGAAGAGGTGCTGGTAACATCAGATGTTGGCGTAAGTACTACATTAAAAATAATTGAGCGTATTGAGGCCCGTGTGGCGCGCGACAAATATGTAGGTACCAGCGAACTGAATGCCTTGCTAAAGGATGAAATTCAGCAGTTACTGGCCGAAAACAACAGCAACGATTTCCGGAATTTTGAATATGGTAACCACAAGCCTTACGTAATTATGGTGGTTGGGGTTAATGGTGTGGGTAAAACTACCACCATTGGCAAGCTGGCCCATAAATTGAAACAGGCCGGTAACCAGGTAGTTTTAGGTGCTGCCGATACTTTTCGCGCTGCCGCTGTTGACCAAATTAAACTTTGGGGTGAGCGTGTTGGCGTTAAGGTAGTGGCACAAGCCATGGGCTCTGACCCGGCTTCTGTAGCTTATGATACCCTGCGTTCGGCCGTAGCCAATGGCGATGATGTGGCCATTATTGATACTGCAGGCCGTTTGCATAATAAGGTGGGCCTCATGAATGAGCTTACCAAGATCAAAAATGTAATGCAAAAGGTAATTCCCGGCGCGCCTCATGAGGTGCTGCTGGTGCTTGATGCTTCAACAGGGCAAAATGCCATTGAACAATGCAAGCAATTTACCGAAGCTACAGCGGTTAACGCCCTGGCATTAACCAAGCTTGATGGTACAGCCAAAGGCGGTGTGGTGATCGGTATATCTGACCAGTTTAAGATTCCCGTAAAATATATAGGTGTTGGCGAAGGCGTGGATCATTTGCAGCTGTTTGACAGGCAGGCGTTTGTGAATAGTCTTTTTAAAGAATAAATAGCCTCACCCAACCCTCTCCAAAGGAGAGGGCTTTAAGAATTTTTTTAAAGTCTACCCCTTTGGGGGAGATTTAGAGGAGGCTTTTGCCTCAAGTGATGTATTGGAAAACAATGAAGACAAAAGAAATTACTCGTCCCGCCAAGATAGTTAAACCCCGTGTTAACGTGGTTACTTTGGGCTGTTCAAAAAATATATATGACTCAGAGATACTGATGGGGCAGCTGAAAGGCAACCAGTTTGATGTAGTGCATGAGGCCGAAAAAGTTGGTAAAAATGATATCATCGTTATCAATACCTGTGGCTTTATTGATAATGCCAAGCAGGAATCTATCGATACCATATTACAGTACAGCGAGCTTAAAGAGCAAGGCAAGGTAGGAAAGGTGATTGTTACCGGCTGCCTGAGCGAGCGTTACAAGCCCGAACTGGAAGCGGAAATTACCAATGTTGATGCCTATTTCGGCACTAACGATCTGCAGAATCTTTTACACTCGGTTGGTGCCGACTATAAGCATGAGCTTATTGGCGAGCGTTTATTGACCACACCATCGCACTTTGCTTATTTTAAAATTGCCGAGGGCTGTAACCGTCCCTGCTCATTTTGCGCCATCCCGCTGATGCGCGGCAAACACCTGAGCACACCTATTGATCAATTGGTTAAAGATGCCCAGGCACTGGTTAAAAATGGCACCAAAGAATTGATACTGATTGCGCAGGACCTTACCTATTACGGGCTGGATCTGTACGGTAAACGTAACCTTGACGAATTGCTTCGTCGCCTGAGCGATGTGAACGGTGTAGAATGGATCAGGTTACAGTACGCTTATCCTTCAGGGTTCCCAATGGAGATACTGGAGGTGATGAACGAGCGCGATAACATTTGTAAATACATGGATATGCCTTTGCAGCACATCAGCGATAACATGCTGAAATCTATGCGCCGCGGCATCACAAAGCAAAAAACTATTGACCTGGTAAACCAGATTCGCGATAAAGTACCCGGCATTGCCATGCGTACCACTTTAATTACCGGCTACCCTGGCGAAACCCAGCAGGATTTTGAAGAAATGGCGCAATGGGTTGAAGATACTCAATTTGACCGTTTAGGTTGCTTTACCTACTCACATGAGGAAAAAACACATGCACATTCTTTAGTTGATGATGTGCCTGATGAAGTGAAACAGGAGCGTGCAGATGCTATTATGGAAATTCAGCAGGGTATTTCTTTTGATAAGAACCAGGAAAAAGTTGGCCAAACGTTTAAGGTGCTGGTTGATAAAAAAGACGGTGATTACTTTGTTGGCCGTACCGAATTTGATTCGCCCGAGGTTGATAATGAGGTGCTGATTGATGCCAGCATTGATTATGCAACTGTTGGAAGTTTTGTGAACGTGAAAGTTAACAGCGCCGAGGATTTTGACCTTTATGGACAAATTGTAAAATAATGCTAATTTGTGGCTTGTTACCAGTAATGATTTTACATTTGAATTAATGGAAGCTTCCTGTACAAGTTATAAAAACACCGGATTTTTTTCGCCCACGGTAATTGATTACATAGAAAACCGTGCCGAGCTTAGGCCTTTTTACAGCTACCGTCCGGATATGGATGGTTTTGCTGAATTATTGAAAAACAAAAAGGTTATTGCCGATCGTGAAATACTGCATAGGGTATTATCTAAACAGTATGATTTTGTATCAGCCGAAAATTCAAAATTCAAAATTCAAAATTCAAAAGCGGTTGCGGATAACATCGAGCTTTTGAAGCTTGATAATACCTATACAATTACTACCGGGCACCAGTTAAATATTTTTGCTGGTCCCTTATACTTTCTTTATAAAATTGCCACAGCTATTAAGCTGGCACAGCAATTAAAAACAGCTCATCCCGATAAAAATTTTGTACCTGTTTACTGGATGGCCAGTGAAGATCATGATTTTGCCGAGATCAATTATACCAATATTGGCGGCAAAAAAGTGCATTGGTGGTATGAGGCATCGGGCGCTACCGGGCGTATCAATCCGGATACTATGCGCCAGGCCCTTAACCAATACAAAGGTGTTTTAGGCATGGAAGGTTACTCGCAGGAGCTGGCCGAAATTGTTGAAACCGCATACACCCGTTTTGATAAACTGGCCGACGCTACCCGCTACCTGGTTAATGCCCTGTTTGGCAGCTACGGCCTGGTTATTATTGATGCCGATGACCATGAGTTTAAACAGCATTTTGCCCCTGTTATGGAGCAGGATATCATCGGGCAAAACAGTTTTAAAAATATTAACGCCACCAATGAGCAGTTACATCATTTGGGTGTGCATATACAGGTTAATCCCCGCGAGATCAACTTTTTTTACCTGAAAGATCAGTTGCGCGAACGCATTGTATTTGAGCAGGACAGCTACCAGGTAATGAATACCGGTATCAGCTTTACTGAGGCTGAGCTTAAACAGGAAATTACCAGTTACCCCGAACGCTTTAGTCCAAACGTGGTGATGCGTCCGCTATACCAGGAATGCATTTTGCCCAATATAGCCTATATAGGCGGTGGTGCCGAAGTAGTGTACTGGCTGGAGCTTAAATCAAATTTTGATTTTTATAAGGTTGATTTTCCTATCCTGATATTACGTAATTCTGCCCTGGTGGTGCGCAAAGAGCAGGCTGCCAAAGTTGCCCGTATGGATCTGGATACTGCAGCCTTATTTAAACAAAGCGATGCGCTGCAAACCGAATGGATCAAGAAGCACAGCGAACATAACCTTTCGCTCGAAGAAGAGTGGCGGGAGCTTACCTGTGTGTTTGAAAAGATAAAGCTGCGCTCGTATAAAATTGATCCCTCGTTGTCACCGTCGGCTGCTGCGGTGCAGGCGCGTCTTAAACACGCTATCGATAACCTCGAAAAGAAACTTATCCGCGCCGAAAAACGCAATTATGATGTAAGGCTGGAGCAGCTATCGGCCGTAAAGGCCGAGCTTTTCCCTAAGGATAGCCTGCAGGAACGTACAGAAAACTTCGGACTGATGTATGTAAAATGGGGGCAAACCTTCATCGATGAACTCGTGCGTCATTTTGAACCGCTGGCTTTTGAGTTTACCATTTTGACGGAAGAGTAGTGGCCTGTCATGCTAAGCTTGTCGAAGCATCGCGTGTAGAGGCGGATGTTTTACTATGGTGTCATTTCGAGAGAGCCTGGGCTGGCACGAGCGCTGTGCGAAAGAGAAATCTTGTATAATATGCATAGCAATTTGGCAGGTGTATAAGATTTCTCCTCGTTCCTCGTCGAAATGACAATGCTGTTTTAGCCTGACTAACCTCTCTTTTTAATCTCCTATTTCATTCAAAATATGAGTATTTTCGCCTAATGAAAAATACTAAGCCAACTATACTTGTTGTTAACGACGATGGTATAACCGCTCCCGGTATAAAAGCTTTAATGGATGCCATGAGCGAGATAGGCAGGGTAGTGGTAGTAGCACCCGACAGCCCGCAATCGGGCATGGGGCATGCGATAACCATTGGCAAACCATTACGTTTAGACAGGGAAGAAATATACGAGGGTATTGAAATGTACCGCTGCTCTGGTACCCCGGTTGATTGTGTAAAGCTGGCTGTAAATAAAATATTTAAAGGTCAAAAGCCTGATTTGTGCGTATCCGGCATTAATCATGGTTTAAATAATTCTATCAACGTTTTATATTCAGGCACTATGTCGGCCGCTGTGGAGGGGGCTATTGAGGGTATCCCGTCAATCGGTTTTTCTTTAGATGATTATACCCTGCAGGCCGATTTTAGTCACTGCATTAAGTATGTTAAGGAGCTGGCACAACAGGTTCTGGCCAATGGCTTACCACAGGCCACTTTGCTCAATGTGAATTTTCCGAATACAAGTAATATTAAAGGCATAAAAATATGCCGCCAGGCCGCAGCCAAATGGGCCGAGGAGTTTGACGAGCGGGTAGACCCGCACAAACGCCCTTATTACTGGCTCACCGGAGTCTTTCAGCTAAATGATCATGGCGAGGATACCGATGTTTACGCCTTGGAGCATAATTACGCATCGGTAGTGCCCGTTCAGTTTGATATGACGGCTCACCATGCCATCCCTTATTTAAACAACTGGAAGTTTAATGTTTAAAGTGAATACCATTACCAGAGGCATTATTATCGGGCTGATATTACCGGCAATAACAGTGTTCATTTTTCTGTACATACTAAAGGGCGATTTTTTAATATTTAACAAACCCGGAGTGCCTTACCTGGCAGCAGTTTTTTTTAATTTATTGATTATGCGGTACTGTGCCCGAAAAGGCATGGACAAAATAGCCATAGGCATTGTAGCAGTATCATTTTTATTTTTGATAGCGGTGTTTGTATTTAAACTGCAACCTATACGATGAAGTATTACCTGGTAGCCGGCGAAGCTTCGGGCGATTTGCACGGAGCCAATTTGATGAAAGCCCTCAAAGAACGCGATCCCGATGCGGAGTTTCGCTTTTTTGGAGGCGATCTGATGCTGGCCGAAGGGGGCACACTGGTTAAGCATTATCGCGAAATGGCCTTCATGGGGCTTATAGAAGTGATTGTGCATTTGCGGGCTATCCTCAAAAATATTCAACAGTGTAAGGCTGATATTAAAGACTGGCAGCCCGATGTGCTGATCCTGATAGATATTCCCGGGTTTAATCTTAAAATAGCAGCCTATGCCAAAACTATAGGTTTGGATGTAAACTATTACATATCGCCAAAGGTTTGGGCCTGGAACCAGAAACGGGTATTAAAGATCAAAAAAATTGTTGATCACCTGTTTTGTATACTCCCTTTTGAGGTTGATTTTTACAAAAGCTGGGGTATGGAGGTTGATTATGTAGGAAACCCCCTGTTGGATGCCATAGCAGCTTTTAAGCCTGATCCTGACTTTTTGCAACAGCATGGATTAACCGGTAAAAAGATTATTGCCCTGCTACCGGGAAGCCGCAAGCAGGAAATTGCCAATCTATTGCCCTGCATGGTTGAAGTAACCGAAAGATTTCCCGACCATCAGGTGGTAATTGCCGGTGCACCATCATTCCATATTGATTATTATAAACAGTTTTTGGGCGATAAAAACATCCCCGTGTTATTTAATGCCACCTATGATCTGTTGAGCCACGCGCAGGCGGCTGTTGTAGCTTCTGGTACGGCCACTTTAGAAACCGCACTGTTTCATATACCGCAGGTGGTTGTTTACAAAGGTAATGCCCTTACTATTGCTGTAGCGCGTATGGTGGTGAAGCTGGAGTTCATATCCCTGGTTAACCTGATCATGAATAAGGGTATTGTAAAAGAGTTGATTCAGGAAGCCTGTACATCGTCAAAAATTAATGACGAACTTGATCTTATTCTGAACAATAAGGATTACCGGGATACCATGCTAACCAGTTACACAGAACTTGATGAGCGCATGGGGCAGCCTGGCGCATCCGCTAAAACTGCCGAACTGATTATCAAATACGCTAAAAACAAATAAAGCCCTGCTGGTACAGGGCTCTATCGTTTTCATAGGTGAGGTGATATATAGTGATCAGGCTGCTGAGCGTGTTTGCTGTGCGGCAGTCTGTTGTTTGATGTTCATTACTTTGTTTTTCGCTCTGAAATTTTCAAGATCTTCCAATAAAATATTTTTCAATTCGGTGTCAAAGCGGGCAACTAATTTACTTGCTGATGGTGTTTTATAGGCTTTCATAGATAGTAGTTTGTAGGTAAGCGTTTAGTTATATTATTAGGCGGCGGTTGGCAAAAACTGAGTTTTAGCTTTTATGGCTTTCAAATCAGTCATGATTATTTTTTTAAGCTGATTATCAAAGCTTGCTACTAACTTGCTGATAGATGGTTTTTTAGTGGTTTTCATAGTTTTGGTGTTTTGTATGTTTTAAATTTCTTAATGTTTATGTTCAGTGTCTTCGTCTTCGGTAAGGTTATCTTTCCGGCGTTTCGCTTCTGTGTACTGCCTCAATAACTGTTCTTCATCCCGCTCGTCTGATGGTTTTGTGGGTTCCACCGGGTTTTCCCACTCTTTTTCATCTTCCTTAACCGTTGTTTTCTTTTTAGTTTCCATAACAGTTACGTTTGATGAGTACTATTCCAAATCAATGCCAAAAAAATCAAAAGCGATAAAAAAGTCATCTGAGTCTGTAAAAAAAATTGCAGCAACATGTAAAAACCCGCGGAAAGCGGGTTTTTGTACCAAATAAAAATTCGGTTTTTTTATACAGGTGTATAAAATTTAATCAATAAGATGCCGTACAAAACGGTCAGTAAGCGTACAGTAGTGTTAATTTCGTACAGTTTTATGGTGACTAAACAAGTGTACTACGAGCGCTATGATGGCCAAACCACCGCCTATAGCACATACGCCAGTCCACTCAAAGTTGTTCCACAGCAGGCTGGCGAGGAATGTGCCGGAAGCACCGCCTATAAAATAAGACACCATATATACCGTGTTCAGCCTATTACGGGCTTCGGGAATCAACGCGAATATGATAGACTGGTTAGATATATGCGTAGCCTGTACTCCCATGTCCAATATAATTACACCAACAATAAGCCCGATCATGCTGTGGCTCGAGAAGTAAAATATCACATAAGATATCACAACCAGCAACAGTGTATAACCAGATAGTTTAAAAGCGTCCATTTTATCGCTCAGGCGACCCATTAGTCCTGCTGCCAGTGCTCCAAACGCACCCACCAAACCGAATGCTCCAGCCGCGGCACTGCCTTCGTTAAACTGTGGCTGCTTCAATAAGAATACCAGGGTGGTCCAAAAAGCGCTGAAGCCAGCAAAACACAATGCGCCCCTGAAAGAAGCCGTACGCAGCTTAGGCTGTGTTTTAATGAGGTGAATGAGCGATTGCATGAGCTTTTTATAATTGCCTTTGTAATCGGGCTCTACCTCTGGCAAAAAGAAAAATATCATTAACCACATGGCAATCATTAAGCCTGTAGCTATATAATACATAGATCTCCAGCCCAAATGTTCGCCAATAAAACCGCTTAACGTACGCGACAGGAGTATGCCTATAAGCAACCCGCTCATGATAAAACCTAATTTTTTGCCACGCTCGTGCGGTTGGGCCAGGTGAGCCGCCATGGGTATGAGCAATTGTGGTATTATTGATGATAAACCAAGCAAAAAGCCAGCTATGGTTAATACAAAAATAGAAGGAGCAATAGCGCTGATGAGGAGTGATAATATCATCAAAATAAAATCTATCAGTATGAGCCGTTTGCGTTTTACCATATCGCCCAGCGGAACAATGAATAACAGACCGGCGGCGTAGCCTATTTGAGTAAATAAAGATAGCTGCTGAGCTTTTTTATCAGATATGCCAAAAGTGTGCGCAATATCGGCCAGCAGGGGCTGGTTGTAATATATGTTGGCCACCACCAAGCCGGTCGCTATGGTCATGATCCATAAAGTGAACTGCGTTAAATGCGGGTGATTTTTAGTTGCCGTGGTAGACGTCATTGCTTTAATATATAAATCTGCTGCAAAAGTGACAAAGCATTTTTAAAATGGTGCCTGTTTTAAGTAATTTTTATGACACAAGAGCAATAAGTATAAATTTTAGGAGTTTTATATTTTGAGAAAATAAGGGAGCTTAATTGTGCTTTTGTTTGTATTTGTAGAATAAATCTCTTTTTTCTTAATGTTTTAGTGTGATTTTATCGATTTTTTCAGATTAATTCATCTTTATTGGTATTTTTTAGTTGTTTTTAAGTTTTTTTTAACCTGAAAACTATCTTAAAGTAATTATTGTGTTAAAATAGATTAACATAATAGGATAATTTAACGCTTGTTTAGTTCTTTGTTCATATGTATGTAATTTATTTAAAAAATTATTACATTATTAATGTTTTATTGGTAATTTTGATAATCAAGTAGTTGGTATAGTGTTATTTAATAAATGTTACAAAAATATTACAAAATAACATGAGGTAATTTAAAAACTTAGTGTTACTTTTACACCATCGAAAGATACACAGAAAAAGTCTTCTCATAATTTAGGTTTATAATTGGTTAGTAAAGGCCCCTGCCCATCAGGGGCTTTACTTATTTTATAAGGTTACCTATCCTAATATATCCGGGAAAATTTAATTTATATTAATTATCAGCATAAACGCTCAATTGCTGGTGAACGAGGCTATAATCTCGCTTAAGTTACTACGGGTAATATTGCTTTATAAAACACAAACATTACTAATATCAAGCTCAGAACGAAAGAAATTACAGCCGTGATTAATACCTGGCGGCTTAGTGTGGATATAAGGGTTTGATTTTTACGTGCCTTAGTAAGAAATACTTTTTCTGTATTTATTTCATCTTCTGACCAATGAGTGTTCTCAAGCCTTTTCAAACTCCGCATGATTACCACCTGGTAATACAAACAGGATGTTGATAAAAATCGGTGACATAAAACCGCGGTTAACGATAGTATAATGCACACTAAAGCAATTATCATCAAGCTGATGCACGTTGAAGTAAGTTTGTTAGATTTCTCTAAAACAATATCTTTTATAAGAAACCCGAATCCTCCCATGGCAAGAAGATCTATCCGCATCAGTTCGTTGGCGAAACTTTGATACCTGTCAATAATATCAAAGTCGGGCTTCCAAACCTCGTCGGGAATATTAACGTCTGCAAGCGATCTGGCGGCGACCCTGTTTTTTACAATCTTGTACATGGTTAAAAAGATTTATAAATACTTCGGTTCGGTTAACTATTTGAATCGGCCTTGTTTTTGCAAGGTTCACATATTTAGCCATCTAAGGAAAAGGCCTTTGCTGATACTTTAGGTTGAGTATCATAAACTTAGCTAATTAAATCCATAGTTTTTCAACAGATGGTCTCATTTTAGTATGATCTAACGTGTTCATACTGAAGTTGATGATAAAAATTATTGCAGAGAGTTTCATTTTATTGGTTAATATGATATATTTGCAGCCCGCAACGGGGGATTAGCTCAGCTGGCTAGAGCGCTTGCATGGCATGCAAGAGGTCATCGGTTCGACTCCGATATTCTCCACTGAAATTAAGCTCATAATCAAGCATTTACAAATGTTGGTTATGGGCTTTTTTATTGGAAATAACCTTAGAACGAGGGTAAAACGTACCCTTCTGTGTACCCCTTGATGTACCCCCGCATGTAGCCTAAATGAATACGTACTGTCTTAATATTCAAAATGTTATGGCAACAGTTGCAATTGTACTAAACACAAAAAAGAAACTCCTTAATGATCTTTATTCAGCCTCCTTACGAGTAACCCACAATCAAGTAAGAAGATATTACGCATTAAATAGCTTGTCTATAGATCAGTCATTCCCTTTTAGGTGTAGACCTGAAGAGTGGATTCAGTCAGAGGATAAAACCTCTGGTCAGTTTTCAAAATCAATAAATGGTTTTAAGGCCATGAACCAAGTAATTGTTGATAAGTTGGCACTGGCAAGAAGAATTTTAAGTGATTACGATATAAATGATATTGAATTTGAGTTTGAGCAATTTGAAAGGGATATTAAAGGGAATCGTAATAAAGCTAATAAAGGTAATAAGCTAAGGTTATGCGATTACTATGATTCAATCATCGCAGAAAATGAAGTGCAACAAAAGATTGGTTCAGCTATCATCTATGATTTTACGAAGCGTTCGATTAACGAATTTCAACCTGACGCATTTTTAGCAGATGTTAGTGTTAGGTTTTTAGAAAACTTTGAATCTTGGCTTAGAAATGAAAAGAAGCTAAAAGATACTACGATAAGTGTAAAGATCAGAAATTTGCAGAGGGTCGTAAACCTTGCAATTGCCGATAAATTATTCAGACAGGAGAATTACCCTTTTGGAGAAAAGAGATATTCGGTTAATAAACGTTTAAATCATGCCACTAGGAAACGTTCAATATCAACCGATGTTATTTCCAAAGTAAGAAACTTCCAAACTGAAATAGGTTCAAATTTACACTTCGCTCAAAATGTATTTATGTTTAGTTATTATACACGGGGCATGAACTTTATTGACATTGCTGAACTTAGGTGGGCAAATATAAAGGATGGAGAGATAAACTACAGAAGGAAAAAGACTGGACAGAACTTTAATATCACAATAAATCAATTCTCAAATGAAATACTTAATTACTATAAACGAACCAACAAAAACAGAGGCGATTATATATTTCCGATTTATAATGATGAAATTTACGTTACAGCAAAACAGAAATACGAAAGGAAAAAATCAGCATTAAAGTTGGTTAATAATAAGCTACGTGAAATCGCAAAGGAACTAGGAGAGGTGAATATTAACTTAACCACCTATGTGAGTAGACATAGCTATGCCACAAACCTTAAAAGATCAGGTGTTTCAACGGCAATCATAAGTGAGGCTTTGGGCCATACCACAGAACAGCAAACTCAGATATATTTGGATAGCTTCGAGAAAGGAACTATTGAAGGCTGGGAGAATAAAATGTTTGAAATGTAACCACTAACTTTACAGTCCTGCCTCATTTAAGGGGCAGGACTTTGATATTTAGATTTGGAAAAGTACAATGCCGATTTATTAGTTTCTGTAAATCTGAACGAAGTAGCTCAATATCATGGATCAATACCCAAGCAAATAGATCAATTGGTAATGGATGGGTTATCTACAGACGTTTACCAAGTCACTATTAAAGTTTCTGTAATCGCTTTGCTGGAAGAAAATGAATTACATCCTGCTTATACCTATTTTGATTATGCAAAGACAGCGGGCATCTCTGAAGATAAGGCAAATCATTTAATCTACGTAGTATATCTATTGTGCAAATACGAGTGGAATATCTATAACCACGCATTACTGACGCAAGATAGCACTCGTGAAATCTCATTGCCTAATAATTGGAATGAACATGACGCTCTTAATTTGATTGATTTAGCATTAAACGAATTGAAACATTTAAGATTGCTATGCCAATTTCTAGAAGATAACCTTAATAAAATATCAATAACCATAAACCATAAGAGTAATAAACCCAGGAATAAAGAGGCTAAAGGTCATCGTGATCAATATATAGTCGAAAACTTAGACATTAAATCCGTAGAATTAGTGACACCTATTCTGGAAACAGCGATAGAAACTCATTTTAAAGCTATGCAAAATAGTCCTAATGTTCATCTAACATTTGCTATCGCACAGATTGAAACTCCGACTTATAATTCGCTTCAAAAGGCTATCGAATCACTACCTCCACAACCAACACAAGATGCTGCAATCAGCACTTTCCGTAAGTTAGTCGCCGAATGCTCTTTAACCTATTTAAATAACGAAACTAATTTAAAATCAAAACCGAATGAGATCAGTCCCGACCAAGCGGAAATTATCTATTCAATATTAGCCCTATTTAGAATTATTGACTTTGAATTAATCGACCGTCACGCCGATAGAACCTCAAGGGTTAAATACGTTCGTAGTTTATTATTTAATACCGGTAATCTTAAACCCCAAAAATACCGTGATAAGAAAGAAGCTTATTCGTTTGGAAACATCACTTTTGAAAACATTCAACCACTAAATAATTGATTGATTAATAGTGACATAATAGTTACAAAAATTGTCTTGTTTAGTATTGATCGGCATTTGCCAAATTTTAAATCGTCAAGCAAATAAATGCTTACGTTTAAAATCAATCTTATGTCCATATTGGATAAATTACGTAAATCATCCCAAGGCGGTGATTACGACCTTAAAGTTAGTCAGTTCTTTACTGACACAAATGTTAATGGATATGCTACTAAAGAGGAGTTTCTCTTTTACATATCTAATTTAGAAGAAAGAGCGGCTTTAGAATTAGAGTTGTTTTTCGAATACCTAAAAGAAGGAAAGCGCTTAGATAGCCTCCCTCTTTCCCGAAAAGATAGAGCTGACAATGACTATGTTTGGTGCAACTTCCAACTTCGTAAAGGCGGCCCTGGTGTAAAGGTTTTGTTATTCGGCCAAATCCTAAAATTCATTAAGGATTACCAAGATGGCGCCTTTAACGTGTCTTTTACCTTAGTTGAACTTTACGAGGAGGCTGAAGGTAAATCCGCAGATGAGGCTTAGTTTACATTACAAAGGGGAGTATTCGCTCCCCTTTGTCTTTTTAATCAATTTAATCATAAATCCGACCCGCCAGTTCGGATCTCCTTTCAATTATCAGCACCATGCAACATAATAAAATAATTAATGTGTTCATTAAGGCAAAACAGTTCCTTAAAGACATAAAGCCGTTTAAAATAACCGGCATTCCCACTGATGTGATCTTCTTTAAAACCTTAACGGGTTGTGGTGCGACTTCGCTTGAAATCGAGTGGCCACGAAATAGTATAGTGATTGAACCGAATGTTCCAGTGATAAAGGGAAAGTGCGGAAAGTATAATACCGAAAAGCATAAGCGAATATTGGGGGTTTACGAAAACATAACAGTAGATCATATTACTGAATACCTCGAATCTGATATACAACACAAGAAGATAATCGTTACTCCAGAATCCTTTTATCGCGTAATAGACGCTATAGGCGAGAACGTATACACAGACTATTTTTTATTGATGGATGAATGCGAGCGAACCATTCAGGATGTTAGCTACCGATCAAATATCATACTTCCGATGTTTGACTTTTTTAAATTCAAACATAAAGCATTTGTTTCTGCTACTCCCATTGTACCAAGCGACCCCATTTTTGCAAAGCATAAGTTTAAAATAATGAAATTAACGCCCCAGTTTAAGCATAGGGAAGACATAACCCTGCTTCATACTAATAATATCCTACTTACTCTTCAGCAATACCTTAATGATAATCCGAGAGAGAAATACTTTATCTTTTTCAATAGCACTGAGAATATTGCCGACATCATTACAAAACTAAACCTGAAGCAGGACAGTGCTATTTATTGTTCACGGGATAGTCGCAAGAAACTAAGACTAAATGATTACACACATGTTTATACTGATTTACGTAATTTCAAAAAATACAATTTTCTAACTTGTAGATTTTTCTCTGCTGTCGACATCGATTACGATTCGTATGAAGTCGATCCTTCTATTATAATAATTTCTGATTTGGTGTTTGCTCAACATTCCATGATTGACCCACAAAGCGAGGCAATTCAAATTGTTGGTCGATTCCGGAAATCAGAAACGGTAGAGTTCAAAAAGGAAATCGTACATATAACTAATACCAATTCAAGTTTACAGTCAATGAATAAATCAGAGGTGCTTGAATACATCAAAGAATGCCATATCGTTTACCGGGTTATCAATCGGTTTTATTTGTCAGTAACTAAGATTGCAGCAAAAGAAACCTTGAAGCAGATGCTTGAACGCATTGATTACAGCCGTTTTATAAACAAACACGATGGCTCAAGGAACCATTATATGATTGATAATATGGTACATGAAGAAAAAGTTAAAGGCTACTATCAATCCATATTAAATTTAACGACAGCCTATGAAAAGAGCAAACGCTTCACTATCAAAGAAGTTAAGAATGAGCATTACGCTTACACAGATAAAGATAGACTGCAGAATCGACCAAATGCGCCACTCAAAAGTTTAACTCGGATTGTTGCGGACGCTTTAAAGGAGTTACATTCTGGAAAATTCAACGAGTTTCAAATACAACAAGAAATGGCTAATCTACAATGGGACTTTCCCAATATCATGGCTTACATAAATCGAATAGGACAGGATGAAGCCGAGAAACTAAACTTTGATTTATATAAAATAAGAGCAAGACTTAATCAAAAAAAAGAGGAAAAGGACAGCTTTGGACTAATGACATTTATAAAGGAAAACTTCATCCCCGGACATAAATACACCTCTGAAACCATAGAAGATACTTTAAGAAATGGAATCAACAAACTTGGGCTAACCGGACTAACACCTGGTGTTCGCTTATTACGGAAGTTTTGTGAGATACCCGAGAACCGGGTTTATTTGGGAAAAAGTCCAGGCGGGGCTGATATACGAGGGTACTTAATAATTAAGTTTTGGGATAATATCAATTGATAACGTACACATTTAAAGAAAAGGGTTACTTATACGCCCCCTTTTTTCAATGTGGTTGTTAGACCAAGCTTTAACCGGCTTGGTCTTTCATTTTTTTATTATTTAATCTAGCGCATTTAAAAATGCTACGCCCCCCGGCCAGCCTACCTCTGACCCTAAAATCCCCCTGACGGTAGTTTGATGGAAATCATTTAAACAGCGCTAAATCACTATATACATAGTGTCCGCAATTTGAAAATTAATTTTCAAACCATCGCACGTTGCGCTGTAAAATGGTTTCCAAACTGACCACCCACCTGTAAAGGTGCATCCATCCGTCCAGTTGTTTTTATAAAACAGCCTCTATTATATACCTCCTACCAGTAATCACTACAAATTTTCACCTAACCTTTAAAACGATGTACGAAACCGTCAGAAATCCCTATTACAAACAACCTCGAATTGGCGAGCCTAATCTTACTGCACCTGTCAGAAATCGAGATGCTGAAATCTTAAAAGCTTATGACAGAATAGCCATGAGCATTAAAGCCATGTTAGGGAAACTCGCATCCAGGGAACAACAAAAGCATGTTGAGTTTGCTCACCCCTGGCAATTATCCGATCACAGTGTCACTAAGGAATTTATCTGCCGATTTTGCTCAATTCAACTTTATTTAAAAAGAGACGAATACCTCATTGAACTGTTTATCTCCCCTGAAAGCTGTAACAACGGCACTGGCATCAATTCCACCGCATTACTTCGTCTGGCATTTAGACATACATCAGACGAAATCACCGATCTCTTTATTGAGAACTGTCTGAAAATTACGATCACCGACAATGCAGCAGCTTACTTTCTACAAAAAGAAGAGCAGTATGAAGATACCATGCAAAAGGCTTATCGGGAATGGGATTTAAATAAAAAGCAAGGGCTGTAATGGCTCTTGCTATCCATACCACTTTCTCACCTCTATCATATAATCACAAATTATTTAACTCTTTAATCATAAAACAATGAAAACCACAACAAATCAACCGACTGCTGAAGCATCTCTATTAGTCAAAAACGAAGCCGTTATGAACGCTTATAAAGCGATAACAAGCGAAGTAAAACAACTGATAACCTTATTCTCAACTGACTATTTAAGGACGTTTATAGAGGCCGATTACACCGCTATTGGCTTTACTTCCCTTTATGGGTTTTATAGTCCTTTGATACATTTAAGATTGGAACAAACGGACGGAGTAAACACCATTTACTTTGCCAGAAACTACAGTTTTAAAGCTCAAATTGGTCATCATTTGGATGCTATTTTAAGTCGATGCGTTTATAAGCATACATCGAAAACAAACACAGATATTGACATTGAAGACTGTTTGGATATAAGCCTTTATAACCTGGATGATTACAAACAAACCAAAGGTTTGATGGATCGAGGGTTTAAAGGAGCAATCAAAACAACAGTGGAGCCAAGTAAACTTCAGGCATAACAATTTAGAGAGGGGCGATAAGCCCCTTTCTTATTACTAAACAAAATCAACATGGACTTATCAATACATGATGTGCTAAACGCACAGCCAGGGGAAATGCAGATTCTCTTCCCAAAGCTGCTTACAGCGCCAATCAATCTACGGAATAAAAATGTCGAAGTAAGTAAGCTCTATACCAACATCATTAAGGAGATCAGATATCTATTATCAAGAATGAGCTATCCTGAACACCGCACCTATTTAATGACCAGCTATGAAAAGGTCAACACCTGTGCCGGTTGTGTTTTATTTGAATTTGTTTGCGTGATGTGTACGCTTACTTTAAACATCAAAGAATATTGCTATTCAATCGAACTAGAAACTGATTCCGATATTCAGAGAGTTATTGGAGAATACAATTACAACAAAATGCTGCGTGCTGTTTATCGCTTGACGATGTGGGAAAACACCGCTCATGATTTAGAGGATATAGTTTCAATTGAAACGAATATGATAGATCATTACGGTTATTTTATACAGCAAATCAGGAGTACTATTGAACCTGGAGCAATGTTAGTAGTTGAAGATGCCATTTTAGAATAAAGAAAAATTTGAACTCCGTGTGGGTTCATTTTTCTTTACTTTAATTGTAAATTCGTACCTGACATTTTAAAATAAAGCAATATCATTTGAATACATAAAAGAACAATTACATATAATTAAGATATAAGTGTTTAGCTTATCGTTCTTGTCTTAGGAAACCGCAAATTTAATTAGACAACGAGAACAGATTAGTTAAGTACCCGCGCTGTAAGCGTAAGGGTGCTTGCTGGTTTGTTGTTGTCGGGTTCTTTGCGGTACCTCTAAGACACGAACTAAGTACAGTCCCTTGCGCTTATTGTGTTTATAAACCTACCATAGAGGACTGATATGGTTCCCAACCTTATCAAAGTGAAATTCATTAAAACCATTCTCATTACAGCCATTGTTTTGGCTTCCACAACATTTACAAGAGCACAAGATTATAGTAAACTCGAATACTGGGGAAAGAGTTATAATCTCGACCGCACCTTTTTCGAATACCTTAATCAGAATATGGATTACTTTTCTAAAGTAACCGCCCCTCAATTACGCTGGTTTGATGCAAAAGACTACAGCGAAATCTATGTTGGAATTGTTAACTATTTAAGGAACAAGAACAACACCATTGTAGTTACTGAAGCTAATCAGCTTCAATTTAAAAGCTTTACCGACATAATGCCTGGGCAAGTAAATGATTCAAAGCGAAATAAAAAGAGTTCAGCGAGGGCCGTTACAGTACTTATAAATGTGGCACTTCCGTCTTTACAGCAATTCGTCAAAAAGTACGAAAGCATACACCAATTTCAACAGTAATGAAGACGATGAAATTTAATGTGTTGCTGATCATCTTAATCAGCTCTGCTAAGTTTGCTTACTGCCAAGATCAAACTGTCATAGCTAAGTTCGTTGTGTTAGATGCCCGCAATAACCACACGGACGTTACTCAGTTTTATACCTCGAACAAATCATACTTTGTGTTTTACTTAACACCTGATAAACGAGTTTACTTTGGGTCAATAGTTAGTAAATCTAACCAACAAAGTTATGGAGAGATTTCTGAGCTTGAGCAATCATCCGCCCCTCAAACTCAAACAGCTTATTCAACTCATACTTTTGATTTTAAATGGTCATATAGTAATTCCTATGACAATCATCAAGGTACAGCAAAAGTGCACCTTGTTAAAATTGATAAACCGGCTGGGATAGCATTTGAATTGAGAATTATACCGGAAAACCTCGACATTTTAGAGTACAAGGGTTTCATGGAAGGATCATTAAACCTAAATTAGGTATTAAGAGCTTACTCTGGTAAGTTCTTAATATTTAAACTTACTATATTTATAACTCTAAGATTATTCACATGTCAAAAGTAGAAGTCATTGATAAAATAGTTTATTACTCAATTCTTGAAGACCTTACTTATAAGGAATATCAAAATTTTGAAGCTGCAAAGGCAGTTGAATCAAGTAAATTTATTTTAAAGCAGATTATTGGTTATAATCCTTTTGGTACTGCGGATGGCAGGCGAAATTATGCTTCCTCCATGCATCTCATGAATTTAGATGAAACCGATATCGAATGTGTAGAGCAAAACGATTGGAAATTCAAAATAAACAGTTGTGCAGTTGCAGGTGGATATGTCTTTTCAGTGATGTACATCGATTATACTGATTCATTTGAAAATACTAATCAAGAAGGGTTCAATATCTCTATAGATGGATTTGTTAAGGCTTATAGACAGTTTGAAAGACTCAATAAATATAAGGGATATAAGTTAGCTAAAGTGTCGATCGAAAACGAAGATCTCAAAATCGAAAATCAAAGTCAAAAAGACCTAATCACTACATTGACATCTGAAAATAGGAAACTAAAAGAACGGCTATCTGAATTAGCGTAGTTGATTTATATGACAGAGTCTGAACGTTACAACTTATTATGGTTAGTGAATGCAATGACATTACCCATCAACTACGACCAAGAAAGATATTATTACGATGGCTTTCGTAAAGAGTTCTTCTATATTATCAAATCGGTAGATATTCAATTCGGCTATGGAATTTTAAACATATTCGACTGTCACTATTCAAAAGAGATAGGAAGTGACATTAGTGTTCGTTTGGAATTGATAAATGATGAAAGCAGTGAGATTGTTGAAATACCTCGAATTAATGTTGTTGAGAAGATTGATATACAATTACAATTTCTTTCAAAGTTGCCAGGCACGTTTCATCATAATGAGTTGATCAGAGCGGTAGAGCAACAAAGAGATGTTAATAAATTTGTGCTGGATAGTGCACTAATTGAAAATGACAATTCAGCACCAATGGTTTAATATTGGGATGATTATAAGCAGAAAGTTGTGTTTTCTTATATTAATAAGTTCATTGCCGCATATTTATAAAGAACACA
>Ga0247742_10000136_pt1 | contig 63136 bp, 49 predicted proteins | sample UWRJL208509C2_FD_180944 | JGI IMG/M metagenome (GOLD analysis project Ga0247742, IMG submission 180944) | Plant litter microbial communities from Arlington Agricultural Research Station in Wisconsin, United States - UWRJ-L208-509C-2 | ecosystem: Environmental > Terrestrial > Plant litter >...
GGCCGCTTCATCCTCCTCTACGACCCCGACGGTTCCGCCGTTTGGGAAGGGGAGTTCCGCATCGTCACGTACATTCGGGCCCAAATGGACGCTGAGATGGGAAACGACTCCATGCTTGGCTCCGTTGCCTGGACGTGGCTGGTGGACGCCTTGGAGAACCACGCCGCGCCCTACCGCGCTGCCGGTGGCACGGCGACAAGAATTCTTTCCGAAAGCTTCGGCACCCTGGCTGAGCGGCCGGACACCATAGACATTGAACTGCGGGCATCCTGGACACCCGCCAGCCAGGATGTCCAAGCCCACCTCGAAGCCTGGTCCGACATGGTCTGCACCTTCGCGGGCTTGCCACCCCTGCCACCAGGGGTCACCGGATTGCCCAACAGGAGACTCAATTGACTGTGACAAACGCATCATCGGGTACCCCCAATGGACCGGCAACGCCCTGCTGCGGCCGGAATCGGTAAGCTTAAGCCACCATGACCCCTGAATATCCGGAAAACACCACGGCCGGCGATCCGGTTGCTGATCCCACCACCCACATCAAGGTAGACGGCTTCGACAGCCACGTCCCTGAAATTATCGATCTCGATACTCCCCGCGAAGGGGTACCCGTGGTCATCGACACCCTGTCAGGGCTGGAGCGGTGCGCAGCCGCCATCGCGGCCGGAACGGGTCCTGCCGGAGTGGACGCGGAACGCGCATCCGGGTTCCGTTACGGCCAGCGGGCTTTCCTGGTACAGATCCGGCGCGAAGGTGCCGGAACCTGGCTCATAGATCCAGAGCCCTTCGAGAACCTGAACATCATCAATGACGCCCTCCGCGGCGTCGAATGGATCCTGCACGCGGCGTCCCAGGATCTCCCTTGCCTCTCGGAGCTGGGCATGTGGCCTGACAAACTCTTCGATACCGAACTAGCCGCCCGCCTTGCGGGACTCCCCCGGGTTGGACTTGCCGCAGTTATTGAACAACTCCTCGGCTTTGGCCTGGCCAAGGAACACTCCGCGGCCGATTGGTCCACGCGCCCCTTGCCGGAGCCCTGGCTGCGTTACGCAGCCCTCGACGTCGAAGTCCTCGCGGAGCTCCGGGAGGAACTCATCGAGTTACTGGAAGCCGACGGCAAGCTCGAATACGCCGAACAGGAGTTCGCAGGAATACTTGCCGCTGGCCTGTCGGCCCCGCGCGTGGATCCTTGGCGGAAAACCTCCGGTCTCCACCAGATACGCGACCGCAGGCAACTGGCCGCTGTCCGTGAATTGTGGCTGGAGCGGGACCAACTGGCGCGCAAACGCGACGTAGCACCCGGCCGCCTCATCCCGGACTCCGCACTGGTGGCCGCAGCCAAGGCCATGCCCACCACGGTGCCTCAACTGCTGGCCACCAAGGGCTTCCACGGACGCTCAGCTCAAAGGGAAGCCCCACGCTGGCTGCGCTGCATCACCAATGCCCGGACACTCACTGACCTCCCGCCCCTCCACCTGCCCACCAACGCTCCGCCCCCACCCAGGGTCTGGGTGGATCGGGATCCCGAGGCTGCGGCTCGTCTTGCCACCGCCAGGCCGGCCCTTCAGGCCAAGGCCGATGAGCTGAAGCTGCCGGTGGAGAACCTGCTGACACCGGATTATTTGCGGCGGGTCACCTGGCGTCCTCCGGCCGACATCTCCCTGGAATCCGTCGCTGAGGAACTGCGGTCCCTGGGCGCCCGGGAATGGCAGATCTCCTTCGCGGCTCCCATACTCACTGAAGCGTGCTTGAACCCCGCCCCGCTTCCCGCCAAAGAGAGCAAGGCCAAGGAAGCCAAAGCGCCCACGGACGCGCACTCTTCCGGCAATGCCGGCTAAGCTCCTTCCCGATGTGAGGCCTGCCCCCGCGAACCGTGGTTCGTGGCGGCAGGCCTTTCGCGTCCCAAGGACACGGACCCGGGCGGACCTTGCATGCTAAGTTACCCACGAGTAACATTGCATCAATGCCAGCCGAAGGGCCCGCGATGCGGGATTCGGCGCCATGTCTCAACGAGGAGTTAATACATGAGTCCATCCCGCAGTGCTCAGAGAAACGTCCGCGATGTCGTCTTCGTCGATGGCGTGCGTACACCCTTCGGCAAAGCCGGCGAGAAAGGCATCTACGCGGGTACCCGCGCCGATGACCTCGTGGTGAAGTGCATCCGCGAGCTGATGCGACGCAATCCCTCTCTTCCCGCGGACCGGATCGACGAGGTCGCCATCGCCGCCACCACCCAGACCGGGGACCAGGGCCTCACCATCGGCCGCACAGCGGCACTCTTGGCCGGACTCCCCCGCTCAGTACCCGGATTCGCCATCGACCGCATGTGCGCAGGTGCCATGACGGCAGTAACGACGACGGCGAGCGGCATCGGCTTCGGCGCTTACGACGTCGTCATCGCAGGCGGCGTGGAGCACATGGGCAACCACCCCATGGGCGCAGGCGCCGATCCCAATCCTCGGTTCATGTCCGAGCGCCTGGTGGATCCCGCGGCGCTGAACATGGGTAACACCGCGGAGAACCTGCATGACCGCTTCCCGGCCATCACCAAAGACCGCACAGACGCCTACGCCGCCGCCTCCCAGGCCAAGCTCGCCGCCGCGTATTCCAATGAGCAGATCCAGCAAGACCTCGTCCCCGTAGCCACCATGAAGCCCGGCCAGGGCTGGGCCCTGCACACCACGGACGAACCACCCCGTCCGGGCACCACCGTTGCGGACCTGGCCGAATTGCGCACGCCCTTCCGCGCCCACGGCCGGGTCACCGCAGGCAATGCCGCTGGCTTGAACGACGGCGCTACAGCGGCTGTTCTTGCTTCCGCCGACGCCGCTGAGGAACTGGGGCTCCCGGTCAAAATGCGCCTCGTCTCTTACGCCTTCGCCGGTGTTGAACCCGAGGTCATGGGCATCGGTCCGGTACCGGCCACCGAAAAGGCGCTGAAAAACGCAGGACTTGGCATCGAGGACATTGGGCTCTTCGAAATCAACGAAGCCTTCGCCGTCCAGGTCCTGAGCTTCCTGGACCACTTCGGCATCGCCGATGACGATCCCCGGGTCAACCGCTATGGCGGGGCGATCGCCGTCGGACATCCACTTGCTTCCTCGGGCGTCCGTTTGATGAACCAGCTCGCTCGGCAGTTTGAGGAAGACCACTCGGTTCGCTATGGCATCACCACCATGTGCATCGGATTGGGCATGGGTGCCACCGTCATCTGGGAAAACCCCCACCACGCCGCATACCAATCTTTCACTGCTGACCAGGCCACCACGGCCATCACCGAAGGAGCCGCCGCATGAGCGCCGCCGAATTCCAGAAACTCGCCGCTCTCTTCCCCGATGAAGTGGTGACCCACTCCTACGTGCAAGACATCTCCCTCCCGGGCGGTGCCGGCACCTTCGCACTGATCACCTTGGACAACGGCTTGGACCACTCCAAGCCCACAACTCTGGGGCCCAACACGTTGGTGGAACTCGGAGGGGTGTTGGACAACCTCAAGGAGCGGGCCTCACGGGGAGAAATCGTTGGCGTCGGCGTCACGGGCAAGCCCTACTTCCTGGTGGCCGGGGCAGACCTCTCAGCTGTTAAGACTCTCAAGGAACGCGAGCACGGGCTTTGGATGGCACAGCTTGGCCATGCCGTCTACAGCACCCTCGCGAACCTGGGCGTTCCTAGCTTTGCCTTCATCAACGGGCTGGCTTTGGGCGGTGGCTTGGAGATCGCCCTGCAGTCCACCTACCGAACCGTCTCGACGGGTGCCGGCGCCCTGGCCCTGCCGGAAGCGTTCATTGGCCTGGTGCCCGGATGGGGCGGCGTCTACATCCTGCCGCGCCTGATCGGCCCGGAGAATGCCGTCAAGGTCATGATCGAGAACCCCCTCAGCAACAACCGGACTCTCACCGGCCCGCAGGCGTTCGAGCTCGGCGTGGCCGATGCCATGTTCGAACCCGCCGATTTCGTGGAACAGTCGTTGGCGTGGGCGGCACGGGTTATCTCCGGCGACGTCACGCCGGAGAGGAAGAACGCCGTTGATGCCGCCGATGACGCAGTCTCCGGCCGGTGGGCTGCGGCGGTCACCGCGGGACGAGCCTTTGTGGAGTCCAAGACCTCCAACGCCTCTCCCGCCCCGGCCAAGGTCCTGGACGTCATGGAGGCCAACCGCACCATGACCCAAGCCGAGTCGGCTGAACTCGAGTGCGAGACCCTCGCGGGGCTCATGCAAACCGACGAGTTCCGCTCCACGGTGTACGCGTTCCTGGACCTCGTCCAGAAACGCTCCAAGCGTCCTGCAGGCGCGCCTGACCGTAAGCTTGCCCGCCCGGTCACCAAAATCGGCGTGGTGGGTGCAGGGCTCATGGCCAGCCAGCTGGCACTTCTGTTCGCCCGGCAGCTGAAAGTTCCCGTCGTCATGACGGACATTGATCAGGCACGGGTGGACAAGGGCGTCGCGTACGTCCACGCCGAAGTCGACAAGATGCTGGCCAAGAAGCGGATCAAGCCCGACGCCGCCAACAGGACCAAGGCGCTCGTTACCGGATCCGTCTCCAAGGAAGCCTTTGCCGACGCCGACTTCGTGATCGAGGCCGTCTTCGAAGAACTGCACATCAAGAAGCAGGTCTTCGCCGAGGTTGAAGCCATTGTTTCTCCCGAATGCATTCTGGCCACCAACACGTCCTCGTTGTCGGTGACAGCCATGGCAGAGGATCTGAAGCACCCGGAACGCCTGGTGGGCTTCCACTTCTTCAACCCCGTAGCCGTCATGCCACTCCTGGAGATCGTTAGGGCGCCCAAGACCGACGACGCCGTCCTGGCCACGGCATTCGAACTGGCCAAGGGGCTCAAGAAGACTGCCGTGCTGGTCAAGGATGCTGCCGCCTTCGTCGTCAACCGCATCCTGCTCCGCCTCATGGGGGAAGTCATCGCCGCGTTCGACGAAGGCACCCCGGCAGAGGTGGCTGACAGTGCACTGCGTCCCATGGGCCTGCCAATGTCGCCGTTCACCCTGAGCGCCATGGTCGGCCTGCCGGTGGCACAACACGTCCAGGAGTCCTTGCATGCCGCGTTCGGCGAGCGGTTCCCGGTGTCGCAAAACCTGCAGAAACTCATCGACAACGGCGTGAAGAGCCTCTGGGCTCCGGGACCGGATGGAACCCCTGTCATCCCTGCCGAAACGCTGGCCCTCATGTCCTTCGGCGACACCCCGTCCACTGGCGAGGAAGTTCTGCGGCGTACGCAGGACGCTCTGGCCGAAGAAATCGGGCTCATGCTGGAAGAAGGCGTCGTAGCGGGCCCTGAGGACATTGACCTTTGCGTCATTATGGGCGCCGGATGGCCAATGTTCCTGGGCGGCATCACACCGTACCTGGATAGAGTGGGCGCTTCCGAGCGGGTGAACGGCAAGCGATTCCTTGCCCCCGGCGTCGCATCAGCACCTGCCTGATCCGTCCCTCTCTCACATCCCGCGCCTTAAACCGGAACGCTCTCCCACTTGCCTCAAGCAAGTGAGAGAGCGTTCCGGTTTAAGGGCTGTTTTGTGAGAGAGGGACGCCTGTAGGTGGGCGGGATGGCAGAGCGAGCTAGAAGAGTGCAACCTTCGGCGCCCGCGGGAAGATCTCGTCCAACTCCGCGCGATCCTCCTGGTCAGGTACCCAGCGCACGGCCTCGGCGTTTTCGCGGATCTGCTCCGGACGGGTGGCGCCTGCGATCACGCTGCTGACCCCGGGCTGGGCAGCCAACCAGGAGAAGGCCAACTGAAGCTCGCTGATATCCCGTTCCTTGGCAAACTGGCCGAAGCGGCCCAACTGCTCCCAATCGGCGTCGTGCACCAGGTTGGTGCGCGTGTGGCTCAACCGGGAACCTTCAGGGGCCTTGCCCGCTGAGTATTTTCCGGTGAGAAGCCCGTTGGCCAAAGGGAAGTAAGGAAGGACGCCCAAGGAGAAAGCTCCTGCCGCCGGGAGCACTTCGAGTTCGGCACGGCGGTCCAGGAGGTTGTAGTGGTTCTGAGTGGAAATGAAACGGACGCCACCTGACTGCCGCCCCACATATTCGGCTTCAGCGATCTGCCATCCGGCAAAATTGGAATGGCCGATGTACCGCACCTTGCCGCTGGACACCAGGTCATCCAAGGCGCCCAGCGTCTCTTCAATGGGCGTCCGCGGGTCCGGGGTGTGGAACTGGTAGAGATCGATCCAGTCTGTGTCCAAGCGGCGCAGGGAAGCTTCCACGGCTTTGACGATGTAACGGCGCGAACCACGGGCATCGAAGTCGTTGCCGTTGACTCCACGCATGTCCATGCCGAACTTGGTGCCGATGACCACGTCATCACGGCGCCCCTTCAGCGCCTTGCCCAGCATGACTTCGCTCAGCCCCGGCTCCCGACCGTAAACATCGGCGACGTCAAAGAAAGTGACCCCGGCATCGAGTGCGGCGTGGACAACAGCGTCCGTGCCTTCCTGGGACTCGGTGGGAGTATTGGCGCGGCCCAGGTTGTTGCAGCCCAGCCCTACAGCTGAGACAGTGAGTCCGGAATGGCCAAGGCGTCGGTATTCAGTCATGAATTCAGCCTAATACGCGTCCCGGCGCTGATTGTCACCCAAGGCAACAAACTCCTCGGCAGAACAGTTAGCCGGTTCCGTACGAGATCCCGGATTCCTCCATGGCATCCTCAAGCTGCGCTACAGCCACCGGCCCCATCCCGTGGAGCTTGGACAGCCCGGCCTCGCCGAACTCGGCCAACTGCTCCAACGTCTCTATCCCCTCATGCGCTAGCGCCCGTCTGGCCGGAGCGGCCAGCCCTTTGGGCAGGGGCGTATGTCCGGGCCAGTTGCTCTTGGACGCCATGGGGATACCTCCTGGTGCGTTGGGGTGCTACTTAGAGAGTAAAGCCCACACCCTGCTTGGGCGAGTGCTTCACACGGAATGCCGTGGGGTCACTGTGGGGAGCTGCCGCAACCGTGAGCTTGGTGAAGTCCAGGTCCTCACCACGGACGCAGATTTTGATGGCGTTCACGGCCTTGTTGACGTCCGGGCAAAGGCAGAAGATGTTCAGGTGGCCGTTGCCGATTTCCGAACGGTCCACTACTCCCAGCCCGCGCCACGCCAATTCACCGGTGAGGGCAGCTTTGGCTTTACGCTCAAGGTGACGGTCGCGTTCAGTGCCGTCCTTTGACTTCAACGCAATCTGGGCAACTACCCAAAACTGTTCAGACTCAGGGATCTCGGCATAGCCGTCTTCCTCGCATTGCGCAGCAAAGGCAGCCATCAAGCCATCCACTGCAGACTCGTCCTCAACGTCCGCTTCGTCGGTCTTGCTTTGGTGGCCCACCACACCGTGGTTGACCACGAACTGCTGGTCTTCGTCGTCATACCAGGCTTCCCGGAAGTGAAGTACTCCGTCGTCGTCGCGCTTATACGCGCGGATAATGCCGCTCATGCTCGTCCTTTCCTGAACCACTCGGCGCTGGTGCTGGTGGCTCCGTTGACGTCGAAAGGCGCTTTCATGGTGTCCACTGCCTCAAAGAGCGCTGCGCATTCTGTGAGCATTGAGTCCACCGTCTGTTGCGGATAGCCCATGGCCATCCGATGATGCTCAAATTCGTCCTCATCGTCTACGAACACCCCATGCTTAGTGGAACGGATCACGTCCAGATCCATATCAATCATGTGAAATTCCCAAACGCCCGGCTTGATGGGATTCCAGTCATGGCCGGTGGCCAGGTCAACATAGATCCTGAAGTCGCCCGGATAACTGTCGTCGTAGAAGGTTGCCACAAACTCGCCTGTCCGCGGGACCAGCAACAAAGCGTCCGATGCCGTGTAGAAAGCTGCTCCCGGGCGGGCACAGAACTCCCCTGCCCCCTGAAATATCCACCAACCGTGAATGTCTTCACCAAGGTAGCGTCCAGGCACCACCCAGTGGGCCTTGCCGTCCCATTTCCTGTTCCTCGACACCACGAGGTCACCGGGCTGCACTGCGCCCGGTGCGCGCTCGTCCGTCACAGCGTTGGCAGGCTGCCGGTGGTCGGGTGTTCCTGGCCCGGGAGGGGCCTGGCGAAGGGGACCTTTGTCCCCAAAACCTGGGCTACGACGTCGTGAGTTATCTTCTGAGCCGTCAGGCCAACGCGCTCCAGGACCTGGCTGCGGGAGCCGTGCACCAGGAACTCCACCGGCAGGCCCACTTCGTTCAGCGCGGTGTCCACGCCAGCGGCGCGCATTTCCTGTCGGATACGGGACCCCACGCCACCTGCGCGGACGCCGTCTTCTATGCAGATCACCAGGCGGTGACGGGCAGCAAGGGCAATGATGGATTTACGGACGGGAAGGACCCACCGCGGATCCACCACCGTGGAACTGATGCCTTGGGCGCCCAGTCGGGAAGCAACATCCAGAGCGAGTTCGGACATAGCGCCGACGCTGACAATCAGGACATCGTTCTCGGTGGAGCCTTCCGGACGCCGTGCGAGGATGTCCACGCCGTCGTGAAGCCTGTCTATCGCTTCAATTTCGGAACCAACGCTGCCCTTCGAGAATCGGACCACTGTGGGGGCATCGTTGATGGCGACTGCTTCACGCAGTTCTTCGCGGAGCCTGGTGGCGTCACGGGGAGCCGCCAAATGGAGACCGGGCACGATCTGAACCATCGCCATGTCCCACATGCCGTGGTGGCTGGGGCCATCCGGGCCGGTCACGCCGGCACGGTCCAGGACGATGGTCACACCGGCTTTATGCAGTGCAACATCCATTAGGAGTTGGTCAAAGGCGCGATTCAGGAACGTGGCGTAAACCGCCACCACGGGGTGAAGCCCACCGAAGGCCATTCCAGCGGCGGACGTCAGCGCGTGCTGCTCGGCAATACCGACATCGATCACCCGTTCGGGGTGGCGCTCAGCAAACTTGTGCAATCCCACGGGAATCAGCATGGCGCCGGTAATACCGACGATATCCGGGCGCTCATCCGCGATATCCGCGATCTCTTCAGCGAAAACGGAGGTCCAGGACCTTGCTCCCGGCATTTCCGTGGGCTCACCCGTTTCGGGGTCAATGATGCCTACCGCGTGGAACTGGTCTGCTTCATTGGCCAAAGCCGGCGCATAGCCGTGGCCCTTCTCCGTCATGGCATGCACAATGACGGGTCCACCGTAGGCCTTTGCGGTGTTGAGCGCATGTTCCATGGCTTGGAGGTTGTGTCCGTCAACCGGGCCGATGTACTTCATGCCAAGGTCCTCGAACATACCCTGCGGGGCCCACCAGTCCTTGATGCCCTTCTTCATGGCATGCAGGCTCTTATAAGTGAACTGACCCGCCGGGCCGCCGTCCTGGAGCTTCTTCTTCCACCAGTCCAGCATGCGCTCGTAAGCCGGCGTGGTGCGCAGGGAATCAATGGTGGGACGCAGCGAGGCAAGGTAATCGGCAAAACCGCCAACAGTGGGGGCATACGAGCGTCCGTTGTCATTGACCACGATCACCACGCGGCGCCGTTTGTCGGCGGCAATGTTGTTGATGGCTTCCCACGCCATGCCACCGGTCAGCGCGCCATCGCCAACGACGGCGACGACGAACCGGTCGCCTTCACCGGTCAGCTGGCGGGCACGCGAGATGCCGTCAGCCCAGGACAGTGAGGAAGATGCGTGTGAACTTTCCACGATGTCGTGCTCGGACTCGGCACGGTCAGGGTAGCCGGATAGCCCTCCCTGCTGGCGGAGCGTGGTGAAGTCCTGACGTCCTGTGAGCAGCTTGTGCACATAGGACTGGTGCCCCGTATCGAAGACGATGCTGTCCCGCGGTGACTCAAAGTTCCGGTGCACGGCGAGGGTGAGCTCTACGACGCCCAGATTGGGCCCGAGGTGTCCACCCGTCGCGGCTACGTTGGTGATCAGGAACGCCCTGATTTCGCCGGCCAGTTGTTCCAGCTCGGTGCCGGATAATGTGGCCAGGTCCCGTGGATCCTTGACGGTTTCCAAAAGTCCCAACGGCCCTCCTTAGGGTGAATGACGTGCTTGTTAACTCTAGCGCGTGCCCGGGCAAGCATGGTGCGCCTCGGCCTCAAGCCTTGGCATTGTTCTCCCGATCCGGTCCCCTGACTGATGCCCGGGACGCCAACAGCCCCGGCTGGTCGGGCGACCAGCCGGGGCTGTCCGGCTACTGAATCAGCTGGGAACCAGCCGCTTCCTTATGCCGAGATCTGGCGCAGAACGTACTGCAGGATGCCGCCGTTGCGGTAGTAGTCCGCTTCACCCGGGGTATCGATGCGCAGAACGGCGTCGAAGGACTTGGCGGTACCGTCTTCAGCCGTGGCCGTGACCTTGAGCGTCTTCGGCGTGGTGCCGTTGTTGAGCTCGGTGACGCCTTCCACCGCGAAGGTTTCGGTGCCCGTCAGGCCCAGCGTTGCTGCCGACTCGCCGGCCGGGTACTGCAACGGAAGGACTCCCATGCCGATGAGGTTGGAGCGGTGGATGCGCTCGTAGCTCTCAGCGACGACGGCCTTGACGCCCAGAAGCGCCGTACCCTTGGCTGCCCAGTCACGGGACGAGCCGGAGCCGTATTCCTTGCCGGCCAGGACAACCAGGGGCGTTCCTGCTGCCTGGTAGTTCTGTGCTGCGTCGTAGACGTAAGCCTGGGGCGCACCTTCCTGGCTGAAGTCGCGGGTGAAGCCACCCTCAACGTTGTCCAGGAGCTGGTTCTTGATGCGGATGTTGGCAAATGTACCGCGAATCATGACTTCGTGGTTGCCACGGCGTGAGCCGTAGGAGTTGAAGTCCTTGCGCTCCACACCGTTGGCCAGAAGGTACTGGCCCGCAGGAGTGTCCGACTTGAAGGAACCGGCCGGGGAGATGTGGTCCGTGGTGACGGAATCGCCAAGCTTCAGGAGCACGCGGGCGCCCGAAATGTCCTTGACGGGATCCGGCTGGGCCTTCATGCCTTCGAAGTATGGGGGCTTCCGCACGTAAGTGGAGTCCTCGGCCCAAGCGAAGGTGTCGCCTGCGGGGGTGTCCAGTGCCTTCCAGCGGTCGTCGCCGTCAAAGACGCCCTCGTAACCCTTGGCAAACATTGCCTCGTCAATGGAGGAGTCAATGACTTCCTGCACCTCGGTGGGGTTCGGCCAGATGTCCTTGAGGAAGACCTCGTTGCCCTCGGAGTCCGTGCCAAGGGCATCGGTTTCGAAGTCGAAGTCCATGCTTCCTGCCAGGGCGTAAGCGATGACCAGCGGCGGCGAAGCCAGGTAGTTCATCTTCACGTCCGGGTTGATGCGGCCTTCGAAGTTGCGGTTGCCGGAGAGGACGGCAGTGACGGAGAGGTCGTTGGCCTGGATTGCCTCGGAGATTTCCGGCTCAAGCGGGCCGGAGTTACCGATGCAGGTTGCGCAGCCATAGCCCACAATGTAGAAGCCGAGCTTCTCCAGGTAGGGGGTCAGGCCGGACTTCTCGTAGTAGTCAGTGACAACCTTTGAGCCCGGTGCCACAGAGGTCTTGACCCACGGCTTGGAGGTCAGGCCCTTGTCCACGGCGTTGCGTGCAAGGAGGGCCGCAGCCAGCATGACGGACGGGTTGGACGTGTTGGTGCAGGACGTGATCGAAGCGATCGACACTGCGCCGTGGTCCAGCTCGAACTCGCGGCCATCGGCGGTCTTGACCTTGACCGGCGACGACGGGCGGCCGTGGGCACCGTTGGCGGCAGAGTAAACGCGGTCCGTTTCCGTGGTGTGCGAATCGGCGTGCGTGAAGGACGGTGCATCCGAAGCCGGGAACGATTCGTCCAGGGACTCGTCAACGCTGCCGTCTTCAATGGCGACGTAGTTGTGGATGTCCTTGCGGAACTGCTCCTTGGCATCCGTGAGCTCAATGCGGTCCTGGGGACGCTTGGGGCCGGAGATGGAAGGAACAACGGTGGACAGGTCCAGCTCCAGGAACTCGGAGAAGCGCAGTTCGCGGGAAGGATCGTGCCAGAGGCCCTGTTCCTTGCTGTAGGCCTCAACCAAGGCAACATTTGCTTCGGAGCGGCCGGTCAGGCGCAGGTAGTCCAGGGTGACGTCGTCGATCGGGAACATCGCAGCCGTGGAACCGAATTCCGGGCTCATGTTGCCGATGGTGGCGCGGTTGGCCAGCGGCACGGCGGCAACGCCTTCGCCGTAGAACTCAACGAACTTGCCGACAACGCCGTGCTTGCGCAGCATTTCGGTGATGGTCAGCACGACGTCGGTAGCGGTGGCGCCGGCGGGGATGCTGCCCTTGAGCTTGAAGCCCACAACGCGGGGAATCAGCATGGAGACGGGCTGGCCGAGCATTGCAGCTTCGGCTTCGATGCCGCCAACGCCCCAACCCAGGATGCCCAGGCCGTTGACCATGGTGGTGTGCGAGTCGGTGCCAACACAGGTGTCGGGGTAGGCGCGGACAACGCCGTCTACCTCGCGGGTCATGACCGTGCGTGCCAGGTATTCGATGTTGACCTGGTGGACGATGCCGGTTCCCGGGGGGACAACCTTGAAGTCGTCGAACGCGGTCTGGCCCCAGCGAAGGAACTGGTAGCGCTCACCGTTGCGCTGGTATTCGATCTCCATGTTGCGCTCCAGTGCGCCGGAGTTACCGAAGGCATCGATCTGGACGGAGTGGTCGATCACCATTTCTGCAGGCGCCAACGGGTTGACGCGCTTGGGGTCACCGCCGAGCTCCTTGACGGCTTCACGCATGGTAGCCAGGTCAACGACGCAGGGAACGCCGGTGAAGTCCTGCATGATGACGCGGGCGGGGGTGAACTGGATTTCCGTGTCGGGCTCCGCATTGGGATCCCAACCGGCCAGCGCGCGGACATGGTCAGCCGTTATATTGGCGCCATCCTCAGTCCGCAGGAGGTTTTCAAGCAATACCTTAAGGCTGAACGGAAGGCTGTCTGCGCCCTCTACGGAGTTCAACCGGAAAATTTCATAGTCGGTGCCGGCTACATTCAGTACGCCTTTGGAACCGAAGCTGTCCACAGTGCTCATGGCAGGACTCCTCTCGCAACAGTTTCATCTTTGTCGCGTGGTTGGCCGCTAGCCAGTTAGGCGCACCTTACTTAGCCGGGCGGCATCTCTCTTGGTCACCCCGGTCAGCGGCTTTGATTTCCGTTGACCGGGGCTACTACTGCCATCGTAATGGCATACTTCGGTGTTGCGTCACTGATCAGGTGCCTCCGGGGAAACAGCCAGTTTCACCAATGGCACCACGGAACGCGGACTGCGCCGCAGTTACGGTCCGGGGACGATCAATCCCACCGTTTCCAGGTGATGGGTGTTCGGGTAAAGGTCGAAGGCCCGCAGCGACTCAAGCCGCCAGCCGCCTTGATGGAAGTAACCCAGATCACGCGCAAAGGATGCGGGATCGCATGACACATAGGCGATTGCGCGGGGTCCGGTGGCCATCAATTGCTTGACCACGGCCTTGCCCGCCCCTGCACGCGGTGGATCCAGCACCAGCGAGTCGAAGCTGCGGGCGCGTTGGTGCAGCACCTTCTCCACGCGCCCCTGCACGATTTCCACCTGGGATTGACCATGCAGGTTTTTTCGGGCGTCACGGCTGGTGCCCGGCGCGCCTTCAACGGACAGTACCGAACCGGTCACTCCGACGGCGTCCGCCAAAGGTGCCGTAAACAGGCCGGCGCCGGCGTAGAGGTCGGCCACCGTCGCACCGGGCTGTAAGTACCCACCGCGGGAAAGATAGCCCGCTACAGCGTCCACCAGCGTGTCCGGGGCGTCCTTGTGGATCTGCCAGAAACCCTCACCGGTTACACGGTACTCATGGCCTGCTGCGGTTTCCTGCACCCAGGTCCTCCCCCGAAGCTGCAGGACTTCGCCCTTGCCGGGATCGAAACTGGCAACCGAGACATCGTGCGGCAGCTGCGAGAGGATGCTGTGCAGTCTCTTGGGGCTGGTGGACTCTTCCGGGGCCAGCAGGATCAGGGGCCGCGAACCGTTGGCGGGCACGGCAACTTCCACACGGGCGATGCCGGACAGGTCAAGGTCCCACAGCTTCAGCTCATTGACGCCCACAAGCGCCAACGGCATCTCCTTGATGGGAAGCACCACATCTGAACGGTGTGCGTGCATGCCCAACCGGCCTTTGGGAGTCACCGCGAAGCTGGCCCGCGTACGCCAGCCGAGTCCGCCGTCGTGATTTTCTCCCACGGCTTCCACCTCGGTGGCGAGGTCCAGGCCGGCAAGGCGCTTGAGCTGCTCCGCCAGCACTTCGGCTTTCAGTGCACGCTGGCGCTGCAAGGAAATGTGTCCAAGCTCGGCACCGCCCACCGGCGGTGTCCCGCGGCTCCAGGAACCCAGCGAATCCGCCTGCTTCCAGAAGTGCGGAACGCGGTCGGGTGAGGCTTCAAGGACCTCGACGACGTCGGCACGCCAGAAGCGCGACGAGTCACCGGAGTCGGTCAACCGGATCCGGACTTTCTCTCCCGGGATGCCGTGCCGGACGAAGATGACGCGGCCTTCGTGCCGGGCGACGAAGTGCCCTCCATGGGCGATGGGGCCGATGTCCACCACCAGTTCAGCACCGGGCGTGGCCTGGTCCGCGGAATGGTGGTCACCGGTGTGATGGTGTTGGGGGGAATTGCTGTGGGAGGTCATTTAGGTATCCTGCAGTGCCTTTGCTTCTTCGGACGATTTCAACTGCCACGGGACGCTGGCAACCATGACTCCAGGTTCAAAGTGGAGCCTCGTCTTGATTCTGAGTGCTGTTTGGTTATGGACGAGTTGCTCCCACCATTTGCCCACCACATATTCGGGGATGTACACCACGATCAGGTCCCGCGGTGAGTCCCGGCGCATGTTCTTGATGTAGTCCATGATGGGCGTCACGGTTTCACGGTAGGGACTGGCCAGGACGGTCAGGGGAACCGGAATTTCCAGCTTTTCCCAATCGCGGACGGTCTGGGCCGTCTCTTCGGCGCTGATGTCCACGGTCACGGCGTCCAGGCGCGAAGGCCTCGACGCCCGCGCATAGGCCAGTGCGCGAAGGACCGGCTTGCGGACATGTGAGACCAGGAGAACAGCGTGGACCCTGGTGGGCAGTGCGCGGGGCGAGGAGTCCTCATCCACCGCCAACTCCCTGGCCACGTTGTCATAGTGCGCGCGGATGCTCCACATAATGAGGAAGAGGACGAACATGGCGAGCAAGGCTATCCAGGCGCCTTGCTCGAACTTGGTGATGAGGACAATGACAAGGACCAGGGCCGTCATCCCGAAGCCCAGCATATTGATGGTTCGGGACTTGATGATGCGACGCCGGACAGCTTTGTCCCGCGCGAGTTTCAGTTCGCGGCCCCAGTGCCTGATCATTCCCAGTTGACTTGCGGTGAAGGAGATGAAGACGCCCACAATGTAGAGCTGGATCAGCTTGGTGACATCGGCGTTGAAGGCGAGAATCAGGACCAGAGCCCCCGCTGCCAGCGCAAGGACACCATTACTGAAGGCAAGCCTGTCGCCTCGAGTACGCAGCTGCCTGGGCAGGTAGCCGTCCTGGGCCAGAATTGAACCCAGCACGGGGAAGCCGTTGAACGCCGTGTTGGAAGCAAACACCAGAATGACGCCCGTGGCAGCAACTACTACGTAGAAGAGGATGGAGCCGGAGCCGAAAATGGTATCGGCTATCTGGCTAATGGCCGGAGTCTGGATGTAGCCCTCAGGCAGCGGCTTGCCGTCCACCAGGAACTCGCGGGCCGGGTCAAGGACAATGTGCACCTTGGTGGCGTTGGCCAGGTAGAGGATGCCTGCCAGCATGGAAGCGGCTATGACGCCCAGCAGGAGCAGGGTTGTTGCCGCATTCTTGCTCTTGGGCTTCTGGAAATTGGGCACCCCGTTGCTGATGGCTTCAACACCTGTCAGTGCAGCGGCTCCCGAGGAGAAGGCACGCAGAAGCAGGAAGGCTCCGGCCAGCCCCACCAGGCCCTCATCAAATCCAGGCTCGGGAACAATGGTGAAATTGGCCGAAGGCGCCTCCCCCAACGTGCCGGTGGCGGCCTGGAAGATGCCCACAGCGGTCATCCCAAGAATGGATGCCATGAAGATGTACGTCGGTACTGCGAACAGCGTCCCGGCCTCCTTGACACCGCGGAGGTTGACCAGCGCGAGGATGATCACGCCTACAGTGGCTATCAGCGCCTGCTGGCCATGCAGCGCCGGGATGGCCGTGGTGAGGTACGTCGCCGCCGAGGACATGGACACGGCAACCGTGAGCACGTAGTCCACCAGCAAGGCAGAGGCCACGGTCAACCCGGCATACTTGCCGAGGTTGACGTTGGCAATCTCATAGTCGCCACCCCCGGAGGGATAGGCGTGGACGTTCTGACGATAGGAAGCCACAACTGTGAGCAACACCACCATGACCGCAAGGCCAACCAGCGGAGAGAAAGCCACGGCACTGACGCCGGCAAGGGCGAGTGTCAGCAGGATTTCGTCCGGGGCATAAGCCACTGAGGACAGGGCATCCGAGGCGAAGATCGGCAAAGCGATGCGTTTGGGCAACAACGTGTGGGACAGGCGGTCATTCCTGACCGGCCGGCCCACCAACACCCGCTTGGCGGCATTCAGAATTGTCAGCACTCCGCAAAGCTACTCTGAATCCCCAGGGATGTCATGACGGTTGTCACCGGCATACCCCCGCTGCACCGGTAAAGTCATACCGAGCGGGACGGACTACACACATAAGGAGACACGGTGGCTCACTTCGTGATCATGGGTTGCGGCCGTGTTGGCGCAACCTTGGCACACACTTTGGAGGATGCCGGTCACTCCGTGGCCATCATCGACCAGGACGAGCGGGCCTTCCGCCGATTGCGCAACACTTTCACGGGGCGCAAGGTCACCGGTGTCGGCTTCGACCGTGACACCCTCAAGCAGGCCGGCGTCGAAGAGGCATACGCTTTCGCTGCTGTCTCCAGCGGCGACAATTCAAACATCCTGGCCACGCGCGTTGCCCGTGAGACCTTCCATGTCTCCCATGTGGTGGCACGGATCTACGACCCCGGCCGCGCCGAAATCTACCAGCGGCTTGGGATCCCCACAGTGGCAGCCGTGCGCTGGAGTGCCGACCAGGTTCTCCGGCGGATACTTCCGGAGCAGCACCTGGCCGGCGACTACCGCGAACCTTCGGGCCGCCTGGTGCTGGCCGAAGTGGATCTGCACGAGGCATGGATCGGACACAGCATGGATTCCATCGAGTCCGCGGCCGGAATCCGCATCGCTTTCCTCACCAGGTTCGGCGAGGGCCTGTTGCCCCAGGCCGGGACCGCATATCAGGAAGGTGATACCGTCCACGCGATGGTGAGCCTTGACAGAACATCCGAGATCAGCCGAATTCTCGCCAAAGCACCCGCCAAGGAGTCTTAGTGAAAGTTGTCATTGTTGGCGCGGGCAGCGTCGGCTCGTCTATTGCACGTGAGCTCCTGGCTCACAAGCACGAGATTCTCCTGATTGATTTGAAGCCTGAAGTGATTGGGCGCAGCGGGCTGCGAGGGGCACGCTGGCTGGTGGGCGATGCCTGCGAACTCAGCACCCTGCAGGACGCGAAACTTGAGGATGCGGACGTTGTGGTTTCTGCCACCGGCGACGACAAAGTGAATCTGGTGGTGTCCTTGCTCGCCAAGACCGAGTTCGGAGTAGGCCGCACCGTGGGGCGCGTGAACAATCCCAAGAACGACTGGATGTTCAATGACTCCTGGGGGGTGGACGTTGCCGTCAACACACCGCAGCTTATGACAGCGCTGGTGGAAGAAGCGGTGGAAATCGGCGACATCGTGCGCCTGTTGACCCTCCAGACGGGCGTGGCCTCGATCGTGGAATTCACCGTTCCTCACGACTCCCACGTCATTGGCAGCACAGTGGGGGGCATTGAGTGGCCCGAAGACGCCACCCTGGTTGCCATCCTGCGTGATCAAGCACCCATTACGCCCACGCGTGATGATGTTCTGGACGGCGGTGACGAGCTCTTTTTCGTCACCACCATCGCAGCTGAGGACGGCTTGCGGGCTCTGTTGTCACCAGCGTCCGATGACGCCAAGGAACCCCGCGAGGGAACGTCAGAACCGGCAGATCAGTCCGCTGAGGACGATGGCTTCGACGGCTGAGGTGCCGGCTTGGTAACCAACCAGGCCACCCAAAGGCCCAGGATGTACAGCGGGGCGCCCATCAGAAGCCTGGTGGTGGCCAACGCTGTCAGTCCGGCCTCGCCCATGAAGTACAAGGGAACCTGAACCACCAAGCGCAGGGTCAGCACCGCAACCACAATCCACGTGCCCAAGGAGTAGGCCCGGAGCCGCTCCGGATCCTTGCGCCACTCCAGTCCTTCATTGCGCACGAAGCCGAAGAGAAGTCCGGCTACCGGCCACTTGAAGACGATGGACAGCACCATGGCCGCGATGTAAGCGATGTTGGTGAAGAAGCCAAGCACGTAGAAGTCCTCGGCCTTGCCTGTGGTGTTCGCCAGCCAGGCAGAAATGCCCACCCCCACCACTCCCGCCAATGCCTGCGTTAACGGACGGCGCTGGATCAAACGAACCACTGTGAAGACGGCGGCTGCAGCCAACGCTGCGATGAGGGCCGGAGTGAGGTCGCGCGTGACGGTAAAAGCCACAAGGAACACCAAACCCGGAAGGATGCTTTCGGCAATGCCCTGCACGCCGCCGGCGGACTTGAGCATATCCACGTGGCCGGCGCTGTTACGGTGGAGTCCGGCCTTCTGGGCATACCCTGCAGCGAGGTCGGACACAGTGGGCCCTTCCGCACCGGACTGTGGGGCGTCCGCCTGCGGTTCATCGTTTACGTGGGACGAAACGTTCTCGCCGGGCGTCTGACGCCCTGCGTCCTTCGGTTCGGAACCGTTGGCCACGGTCATAGGTGCTCCTGACGGGAAAGTATTTCGTAGCGGGGATTGAACATGGCCGGAAGGCCATCAACCTGAGTGACCATGCCCTTCAAGCGGAGTTCCACGCCGGCTTCAATGCCTGGAACCCGGGTCCTGCCCAGCCAAATCACACGGAGGCGCTCATAGGGCTTCCGGACTCCGCCGGCTCCCATGTTCGGCACACCTCCGCCGGGCCGCACGGAATCAACCACCACGGCAGAGAAGAATGGCTGCTCGCTGGGCGGCTGGTGCGTGACGGACTCAATGAAGCCCGTGCACACTGCGCGGCCCCGGACAGGGAGATCACGTACTCCCTGCCCTTCGGGACCTTGGCCGGCAACCCCATAGCGGCCCGATGCATCAGCCAATCTGGGTGATCTCCGGCCCTCGCTCCGGTTGCCGCATGGCGGGGTCCGCGGGGGGAACCGCACCTTGGGGGGCGCCGGCCTGGCCCGGCACTGCAGCATCCTTGGGCAGGCGCAGCTGCAGCAGTTCGCGCGGTGGCATCGGGTTATCACCGCGGACCACAACAACCTTACGGAAGAGCTCTTCCAGTCCTGCTGCGGCATCACGTTCGAGGGCGGCCTGTCCGCCCAAGACACCGCGCAGGAACCATCGCGGCCCATCCACACCCATGAAACGGGCTGCCCGGAAACCTCTGCTGCCGTCTGCCGCTTCAGCGGGAAGTTTGGCTACCAGCTCCGTGCCGAAACTTCCGGAAACTTCTTCGGTTTCCCCGCCTTGGCTCGCTACGGACTGGGTGATCTGTTCACGGATCTCATCCCAAAGTCCCTCGGAACGCGGCGCAGCAAAGGCCTGAAGCTGCAAGCTGGAACCGTTGAGGTCCATGGTCACCGCAACCACGCGTTGCGTGGCTTCCTCGACCTCAAGCCGCAGCTGGAGACCCTCGGCTGGTGCGATCAGCAGTGCACCGAGGTCCACGTAGCCATCGCGGTTCTCGATTTCGTCGATGTCCAAGGGACCCTTGCCGAGCCGGAAATCTCCGGGGGTGCCGGACCCGCCTGGCTCGGAAGTTGATGCCCCGGTACCGGACTCCTCGACGGTGCCGGCGGTTTCCGGCTTCTCGTCCTTGGACTTTTTGCCGCGCCCAAAAAGCATTGGGTTTTCTCCTTAGTAGTGGTCTATCCCCAAGTAAACCGCAACCACGTTAAACCTCACTAAACCGCTCCAATGCGTCAGGCGTGGGAGGCCGGTAAACAAGGTTCAGTAGTTTCTCAGGCCTTCGGTGCGTTGAAGCCGCCCGTGGACCCGAAGCCGCCGGTTCCCCGAACGGAATCCGATAGTTGGTCAACAGCAATGAACTGCGCGTATTCAACGCGCTGAATCACCATTTGTGCAATTCTATCGCCGCGTTTGAGGTCAATGGCAGTGTTTTGGTCGGTGTTCAGGAGCGTAACAGCGATTTCGCCACGGTAGCCGGCGCCCAACGTACCGGGGGCATTGACCACCGTCAGTCCGTGCTTGGTGGCCAGCCCGGAGCGGGGATGGATCAGGGCGACATATCCGTTCGGCAACGCAATGGAGACACCAGTTGGAACGAGTTTCCGCTCACCGGGGGCGAGATGCACATCTTCGCGGGCGCGGAGATCGGCACCCGCGTCTCCAGGGTGCGCATAAGAGGGAGCTTCCAAGCCGGCGTCGAGCATTTTCAACTGCACCTCCAAAGTGGGGGCGCCGTACGCTGCGGTGGTTTCGCTGCTGTCCGCAACTGCGGAAGCGGCGTCTGAACTGAATACTGCGGTCTCATTGCTCACAGTGGTTCATTCTACCGGGACCCGGTTCACCCGAGTCGTTCAGCCCGGCGGGCCTGGCTGGCGGGGCCGGGCAGGTGGGGCAGGCTGCGGCCATCCATGAAGGAGGGCGGAGCCCGGTGCCGATGCCCGATAAGCTGGATCCATGCCTACGCCTGACCAGTCCTCCCCCGTTCCTGCCCGGAACACCCCTTCGGCCTCCGAGGTCCTGTACACCGAGAAGCTATGGCCGTCCGTCTGGATCTGGGTTGTGGTTGTTGGATTGTCCGGCGCGGGCGTTCTGATGTTTGGGCCCATCAGCGCCGCCACGGGCATCATCGCCGCTTTGGTCCTGCTGGCGATCATGACCATCATGTTGGTGCTTTCCACGCCCACCATCACGGTCACTGCCGACACCGTACGGGTTGGGCGGGCGAGCATAGACCGCGCATTCGTAGGTTCTGTCCAGGCGTTCAGAAAAGAGGAGGCCACTGCTGAACGTGGCCCGCGCCTGAACGGACTGGCTTATATGTGCTTCCGCGGCTGGATTGACGCCGTGGTCAAGATTGAGATCACCGACCCCGCAGACCGCACTCCTTACTGGCTGGCGTCCTCGCGTCGTCCGGATGAACTCGTTGCAGCATTGACCGCTTCCCGGAGCTAGCTCTCACACTCCTTGCAGTATTGGTGCCCGCCCCTTTCCGCGGCGATCTGGGACTTGTGCTTGACCAGGAAACAGTTGAAGCACGTAAATTCGTCAGGCTGCGGCGGCATGACCTGAATGAGGAGTTCTTCACCGGAGAGATCCGCCCCCGGCAACTCAAAGCCATCGGCGAGGTCGGTCTCGTCCACATCCACCGCCGAGGACTGCTTCCCCGACTGACGGGTCTTGAGTTCTTCCAGGGAATCCTCGCTGACATCTTCCTCGGTTTTTCGAGGGGCATCATAGTCCGTGGCCATGGTCCTTTTTGTCCTCCATACCTGTTCCGGGTGGAATACCGGATCGCAGGAACTCCCTGCCACCGGATTAAGGGTTCAAACGCCGGAAGCCCCGGATTTGTGCCCGATCTCGGCCAGATTGTCCTCCCCCTGGCCCTCAATGTCCATAGGCCCTCTTTCTTGGGTGCCCGTTGGCCAACAGCCCTCCGGACGTAACCTGTTTTCTGCGGAATATCACGGCACGCCCTTTGTCCTAGTAGGAAAAGACCCCCGCGGGTGGCAGAGTTTCGAATGTCAGTTATGCCATGTGGTGGAGGGTGTTATGCAGGATCTACGACTGGTAGGCGTCCACGACGACGGCGGGCATCTGCTCTTGAGCGGGCCCGGTGGTGCGATGTTCCAGCTTCCGATCGACGAAGCCTTAAGGGCCGCGGCGAGCCGCACCCCTGCCCAGGTGGCCGCACGCGCGTCCAACACAGCTATTGCCATGTCGCCCCGCGACATCCAGGCCAGGATCCGCAGCGGTGCCACGGCTACCGAGGTGGCCGAGCTTTCCGGCCTCCCCCTTGCCAACGTCCAACGCTACGAGGGCCCTGTGCTTGCCGAGCGTGAGTACGTGGTGCGCCAGGCCCGCAATATCGAAGTCGCCTCCCCTGCTCCCGGACATGACATCTACCGCTCGGCGTTTGGCGACACCCCGGCCACTCTGGGCGACATGGTTGACTACAGGCTCTCGGCGCACGGTATTGATTCCTCTACGGTGGACTGGGATTCATGGCGACGTCCGGACGGCACCTGGACGGTGGTCGCACGCTTCGAAACTGTTCCCGGCGCTCACGGAAGCATCGGCGAGGAACCGCCGGCCATGTGGACCTTCAGCCCCCAACGCAAATCGCTGCAGAACGCCAACCGTTGGGCCCAGCAGCTCAGCGAACTTGAGCCCATGGACGGTCCGGTCCCCGCCCGGCGGCTTGCTGCCGTCTCGGACAGGCCGTTCGACTTCGAGACCGACGCCGAAACTGCGGCGCGTGCGTCCGCGAAGGAATCAGACAGCCTTTTGGAAATGCTCCGTTCACGGCGCGGCCAACGCCTGGGCGTGGACGAAGACGGCGACGACGCCTTGGCCGTACTGCTGAGCAACGTTCCCGCAGCCCACCCCCGGCCCGGTGAAGAAGTGGACCAGGCAGCCGCGGATACCAGCCTCGCAGACGCTGAGCCCCTGGCCACCGGCGTGGAAGAGCCCACCCGTAAAGACGGCCGCCCTTCGATGTTGTCCCGGCTCAGCCTTGCTCCGCGGCACGTCGAGTCCCACGACGACGATGACTCCCTCAAGCTCCACAATGGGGTCAGCACCGACACCCGTGAAATAACGGTGGTAGCCAGTCCGCTGCGGCCGGTGACGCCGCTGACGGGGCGGAAGCCCGCAGGGCTGGACGAACTTCTGGGTGGCGGCGGCACCCCGCAACCACACGCGGAAGACCAGTCCGCCGGCGCACCCTCTGCCCGGGACCTCCATCAGGACGTGGCGCCGCCGGAGGAACAGGTAGATGCGGAAGCGCGCAAGGACGTTGATGCACCTGCCGAACGGCAGCCGTCCCGCCCCAAGCGTTCCAGCATCCCGAGCTGGGACGAGATCGTCTTCGGGGCCCGCGGCGACTAGCTCCAGGAGCTGGTGGACACGCCGGTTGGTAGGAACCTTGCCAGGCTGTTTCCTGGCCGGTCGAATCGCTTAGCTCTGCCGAAGGGCCCCTGCGCCGGGCCAGAGGCAGGCATCAATGTCGAACGGCAGTGTCTGGTCCGCCCCGGCCATCACATTGGCGCCATGGGCCGTTACACGCCGCATGTAGTGGCGACGGCACAAAGTCTCGTACCCCACCACCTGTGCGGGCAGCGTCTCCATCGGTAGTGCCTCCTGGACGTGCACCGTCTCCGTATGCGCAGCGTCGCCACTGTTTTGCGGCGCGACGTCGCCCACCATCACCTGGTCACCCTCCACCACCATAATGCCGTCCACGGTGCGGGCGTTTTGCGTTGCACGGCGGCCGCACCAGCACAAAGCTTCAACCTGGAGTACCTGGACTTTGTCGGCCAGTTCAATGAGCCGCTGAGAGCCTGGGAACAAGCGGGTGCGGAAGTCTGAGGTGATGCCGAAAGCGAAGACATCCACGTCCATCTCATCTACAACCCTTGCCAGTTGCTCCACTTGGAGCGGCGAGTAGAACTGGGCCTCGTCACAGATGAGGTAGTCCACGCGGAGCCCGGTGGTTCGCCGGGCTACCACTTCGTCCCAGAAGTCGGTGCCGTCCACAACTTCCACGGCATCGGTTTGAAGGCCAAGCCTGCTGGAGATTGTTGAATCACCGGCGCGGTCGTTACAGCTGAACCGCACGCCTCCGCGTCCCCGCGCCCGGTGGTTGTGGTCCATTTGGAGGGCAAGCGTGGACTTGCCGCAGTCCATGGTGCCCGAGAAGAAGACCAGCTCAGCCACGTTTGCCCTTTCTACCTGCAGCTGTGAAGCACAGCAACGGTACTTCGCGTTCGGCTTTGGTCAGGGATCCGTGTTGCCCCACCACTTCCATCGAGGACGGGCGTGCCCTTCGCGTGTCGTAAAGGGCCAAGGTGTCCCGCGCCGCGATCATGACGTCGCCAATCCGGGGAGCGACCTCGGGCCGTACCGGGCCGAACAACCCTGCATTAACGGCCTGCTCCCGTGTAAAGGCCCAGATCCTTTCACCAAAGCGCGAACGCCAGGCCGCAATCAGGGATTCCCGATGGGCCGGGGTGGTGTCCGGTTCAAGGTAGAGATGCACCATGCGGGGTTCCCCGGCAGTATGGCGGACTCCGGCCACCAGGGCTTCGTCAGCGGAGTAGTCGATCCTCTGGGATTCAGGGACGTCCAGCATGCCGTGGTCACCGGTTACCAGGATGGTGGTGCCGGCTGGCAGGGTGGCTGAGAGCCTCTTGACGGTGGAGTCGAGTTCTTCGAGTTGGTGCTCCCAGCGGTCCGACTGGCAGCCGTAGCGGTGACCCGCCTTGTCCAGCTCGTTGGCGTAGAAGTACATCAGGGAACGGCCACCGCCGGACATTGCCTCGGCGGCCGCGGCGGTCCGGGCATGGAGCGTGGTGCCACCAACAAAGCGGCTGCCGCGGAGTGCTGCCTGGGTCATCGGGGAATTTCCGAACTGCGGCAGGCTGACGGTTACGACGTCCAGTTCTCCGGCCAGCCGTTCGAAGACCGTCGTGTGAGGCTGCCACTGTGCAGGATCCACGTTGGCATCCCAATTACCCAAGAGGTTGACTACTTTGTCCTGGGCGGGATCGAGGACGTCGTACCCCACCATGCCGTGCTGCCCTGCCGGTAAGCCGGTGCCGAGGCTCGCCAAGGACGCCGCCGTAGTGCTGGGGAAGGCGGCGTCGATCCACGTGGGGATGTTGCCTTGTCCCGCAGCCATAACCGTGCGAAGGAAAGGCGTGTGTGAGGACTTCTGCTTCAAGAGGTTGCGGCCGAGGCCATCGGCAAGGACCACGCAAACACGCTGCGCTGATGGCAGCTGTAAGTGGTTGGTAAATCCGGACACGCCCAGGGATGCGGCAGAGCTGGTGAGGACTTCTGCAATGGATTTGCTGCCGAAAAGCGGGGGCGATGGGAGGTCAACGGCCGGAGCGCCGATCATGGAGGTATTTACCGGGTTCTGTGCGGTTTCCTTCAACGCTGGTGTCCGCGGCTGAGGCGGTTGCTGAAGACGCCCGAGCGCGGCCTTGGTGCCGGGATGCCGGCATGTTGGGCCGGTGACGGGTTGCCCGTATTGACCGCACGCAGTGCACGGGCAAAGATCTTGGCGTCCTGAACTGCCTGGAGCCCGTCTGCCTCTGCGCTGATCCGCAGGACGATGTCTTCCTGGGCGATGGTTCCGCTGTAACCGTGATCGGCTTCGCACTGGGGATCCCCGCAACTTGCCGGCCCCATGTCCAGGCGTTGGCCGCCCGACCAGGCAATGGACAACGTCATTTCACGGACAGGATCAGAGGGCTTGTAGTCCTGGGGTTGGGCATACATGTAGCTGAGGACCACTGAGCGGATCTGTGCCACCGGCACCGACTCCGTGGAAACCTGGGCAACGATCTGCTCTCCGGCTTCATCCAGCTGCTGGTCGTCCACGTGGGTAATCACCAGCATGTCTTCGGTGAGAACCAGCACAGTGATGTGCCTACGGACCTCGGCCCGATCAAAATGGGTCTCCAGGTGGACCAAGTGGGAGAGGCACTCCCGGCCGTCCAGGGCGTCATCAACGACGTCGGCCACCAACCGCGGGTAGAAAGCTGCCTGCTGCAGCGCCTGGTCCAGGCTCTGTCCCTGCGAGCTGTGATGGTGGGCGGTGTGGGGCCCGGCATTGGACGGGCGGGATTGAGGCGTCGGAGACTGGGTGCTCATTCCCCCATTTTCACAGATCGCTTGGTGAGTACCTAACTGTGCGGCGCGCTCCTGTGGCTAACTCCGCATCGCGCGGCGGGCACTGTCAGTGCGCTGCGCTGCGTTGCCGATCCACACATCCGCCCCCAGGATGGTGGCCCCGGTGGGACCCGCCAGGACTGGGTTGAACTCCACCAGAGCGATCCCGGGGTGGTCGTCCTTGAGCTTGGCAAGCCGGGCCGCGATGTCCTCCAGTGCTGCCACATCAACGGCAGGGAGTCCTTGGTACCCAAAGAGCTTCCTGGACGCCCGGGGTGAACGGATGACGTCATGGAGGTCGGCAGCGGCCAGCGGCGGCACCCGATGCGCCCAGTCATCGAGCAGGTTGACGGCATCGCCGGCCAGCCCAAAGGACAATACCGGCCCCAGGAGGGGGTCTTCCATGGCTCGGAAGGTGCAGGCCTGCCCAACCGGCGCCATTGCCTGGACTTCGAGCGACGGCGATCCATAAGGCTCCAAGGCGCGGCGCATTTGGGCGACGTTCTGCCGCAGGGATTCGGCGTCCTGAATATCCAGTCGCACACCGCCCAGATCCAGTCGGTGCCGCAGCGCCGGGTCGGTGGTTTTGAGGACCACCGGCCAGCCCACAGTTTCCGCGGCCTGCACGGCCTCATCAGCGGTTCCAAATCCGAGCGTCGGCACCACATGGATTCCGTAGCCTGACAGCAGCGCCGCGGCAGCACCGGCGTCGAGCTTCCTGATCTTCTCGCCGGTAACACCGGCCAACATCGAGGTCAGCATGTCCTTGGTGCCGTCGACGTCGCAGTCCTCGGGCTCCACAAAGAGCCCTTGGTCCCGGTCGCGCCACTGCGCGTACCGCACGATCGCCGCAAGGGCGGCCACGGCGGCACCGGCATTGGAGTAGCACGGCAGCACGGGGGTACCTGCAGCGCCCACCATGCCCTCAACCTGCACGGAGGGATCCAGAATCCCGGTAAACGCCGCAACGACGGGCTTGCCGGCCTCGGCAGCACACTCGGCAAAAACGCCGGCGAGCGACTCCACGGTCAGCCCGCGCGCCGGGAGAAGTGCGGCCACCACAGCATGCACGGACTCGTCCGCGAGGCTTTCCTTAAGGCTGGTCCTCAATGCCGGAAGTGCCACAGACATTCCGGCATCGAGGTCGATGTCCGTCACCTGCTTGATCACCTCCAGCCCGTACGGCCCGGCGGTATCGGCAACCACTTTGGCCAGCGCCACGGAATTGGAGTAGACGGCTACACCCGGTCCCTTGGGCAGCGCCTGCGAGGACGCTATTTGGGCGATATCCATGAGTTGTTCGATCGTCTCAACACGGATCACGCCAGCCTGGCGCATCATCGCGTCCACTGCCGCTGCCGGCGCCTGGGTGGTGCGGACCTCGTGCCCGGGAGGCAGGCTCAGGCCCGTGACGTCGGACTTGGCGACGATCACGGGTTTACTGCGCGACAACCTTCGGGCCAGTCGGGAGAACTTGCGGGGATTGCCGATGGACTCAAGATAGAGGCCAACGGCGGAAGTATCGGCGTCGTCTTCCCAATACTGCATGGCATCGTTGCCGGATACATCCGCGCGGTTTCCAGCCGACATGAACGAGGACAATCCGAGCCGGCGGCGGCTGGCAGCCGCGTAAACCGCCACACCCACGGCAGCGGACTGGCTGAACAAGCCCAGGCTGCCCCTGGGCGGCATGGTGGGGGCCATGGAAGCGTTCAGGGACACCGCCGGGTGCGTATTGAGGATGCCGAGGGACTCGGGCCCAATGACGCGCATCCCGTTTGCCCTGGCCCGCCGTACCAACTCATGTTGACGCGCGAGTCCCCGCTCGCCGTCGTCGGCAAATCCGGCCGTGGCCACCACGATCCCCTTGACGCCGGCGGCGGCGCAGTCGTCCACCACTTTGGGTACTTCTTCATAGGGAACAGCGATGATGGCCAGCTGCACCGGTCCCGGGATCTCGGACAACTTTCCGAAGGAGACCATTCCGGCGAGTTCGAACGCTTCCGGGTTGACGGCGTAGACCGGCCCCTTGAAACCGCCTTCAATGATGTGTTCCAGAAGTTGGTAGCCCACGGTCCCCCACTTGCGGCTGGCACCGATGACGGCCACCGACGACGGCGACAAGAGGTCGCGCACGCTGCGCGCCTCCGCGCGGTGTTCGCGTGACTCCATGACGGCCCGCGATTTCTCCGTGGGATCGATATTGAATTCAACACTCACCACGCCGTCGTCGAATTGGCGTTTGACGTCATAGCCGGCGTCGGCGAAGACCATCAGCATCTTCCGGTTGTCCGGCAGGACTTCCGCCGTGAAGCGGCGAATGCCGTTTTCCCGGGCAGCAACGGCCAGGTGTTCCAGGAGGATGGACCCGATCCCGCGCCCTTGATGGGCGTCGGAAATGTTGAAGGCCACCTCGGCCTCTGTTGGATCGTCAAGACGGTCGTAGCGGCCGATCCCCATGATTTCGCCGCCGATGGTAATGACGAACGCGACGCGGTTGATGTGGTCCACTTCCGTGAAACGCCGGACTTCCTTACCGGAGAGCTTGGGTTTGAATGAGAAAAACCGCATATAGATGGATGCCTGCGACTGGCCGGCATGGAACGCCTGCAAAGCGTCCGCATCTTCAGGTCGTATTGGGCGAAGGTGGGCTGTCCCGCCGTCGCGCAGCACGACATCAGCTTCCCAATATTCCGGATAAATGCCGACGCCGGGCTGATCCACCATAGGCTTAGCCTAGCTAAAACATCCGCAGTACAACTTTCGAGGATTTACCGACCCCATGGCCCGCAGCCAAAAATCAGCACGCACAGCCGAACCTCTCGGCGATTTCACCGAGAACATCGTGGACATCGACGTCACGTCAGAGATGGAAGGCTCCTTCCTGGAGTACGCCTACTCGGTGATTTATTCGCGTGCTCTCCCGGACGCCCGCGACGGACTGAAGCCTGTTCAACGGCGCATCCTGTACATGATGTCCGACATGGGCCTCCGCCCGGATCGCGGACACGTCAAGAGCGCGCGCGTGGTGGGCGAGGTCATGGGCAAGCTCCACCCGCACGGCGACACCGCGATCTATGACGCCATGGTGCGCATGGCGCAGGATTTTTCCCTCCGCCTTCCGCTGATTGATGGCCACGGCAACTTCGGATCGCTCGACGACGGACCGGCAGCACCGCGTTATACAGAGGCACGGTTGGCGGCAGCCGCCCTGACCATGACAGACCACTTGGACGAAGACGTAGTGGATTTCGTCCCCAACTACGACAACCAGCTGACGCAACCCGATGTCCTCCCTGCCGCTTTCCCCAACCTGCTGGTTAACGGCACCACTGGCATCGCAGTGGGCATGGCGACGAACATGCCTCCACACAACCTCGTTGAGGTAATTGCCGCTGCGCGTCACCTGATCGCCAGCCCCGACGCCACGTTGGATGACATCATGAGGTTCATCCCGGGGCCCGACCTTCCCACCGGTGGCCGGATCGTGGGCTTGGATGGAATTCGCGACGCCTACGCCACAGGTCGCGGATCCTTCAAGACCCGCGCCAAGGTGGAAGTGGAGCAGCTTTCGGCCCGACGCACCGGGCTGGTAGTGACCGAACTGCCCTACATGGTGGGTCCGGAGAAGGTGATCGAGAAGATCAAGGACGCCGTCAACGCCAAGAAGCTCACCGGCATCAGCGATGTGGTTGACCTCACGGACCGTAATCATGGCCTACGCCTGGTCATCGAACTGAAGAACGGCTTCAATCCCAACGCCGTGCTGCAGCAGCTGTACCGCTACTCGCCCATGGAAGATTCCTTCGGCATCAACAATGTCACCCTGGTGGACGGCCAGCCGCAGACGCTGGGCCTGCTGCAGTTGCTGCAGGTGTACGTCGAACACCGCCTCAATGTGGTGCGCCGCCGTACCTCCTTCCGCCTTGGCAAGAAGAAGGATCGTCTCCACCTGGTGGAGGGCTTGCTGATCGCAATCGTGGACATCGACGAGGTCATCCAGATCATTCGTTCCTCCGACGAAGCCTCAGCAGCGCGTGAACGCCTCATGTCCATCTACGACCTCACCGAGATCCAGGCCAATTACATCCTGGAACTGCGCCTGCGGCAGTTGACCAAATACTCACGTCTTGAACTGGAGAAGGAGCAGGACGAACTCCGCAGCGAGATCGAGGCATTGGAAGCCATCCTTGCCTCTGATGAGTTGCTCCGCGATCTCGTCTCCGGCGAGTTGGCCGTGATAGCGGACAAGTACGGCACACCCCGGCGCACTGTGCTCCTGGAGTCGGAAGCAGTCTCACCCACCGTTGCCGCAGCATTGGCAGCATCAGCACCCGGCCCCAAGGGCAAAGCCGCAGCCCTGCCCCTGGAAATCCCCGACGACCCCTGCTGGGCCTTACTCAGTGCCTCGGGCCAAATCGCCAGGACTTCCAACCAGGAACCGCTGGCCGAAGCGGGCCCCCGGACCAAGCATGATGTATTCCGCTCGGTGGTGAAGACCACCGCGCGGGGCGAAATCGGTGCGGTCACGTCCCAGGGACGCATGCTGCGGCTCCAAGTGATGGACATGCCCGTGTTGCCACCGATGTCAGGCCTGCCCAACCTGGCCGGTGGCGTACCGGCCAAGGACTTCATCACGTTGCTTAAGGGCGAAACCCTGGTGGCGTTCGTGCCTCTGGACGCCGTCCTGGCCATTGGCACGGTTCAGGGCGTCGTGAAGCGTGTTCAGCCGGATTACCCCCTGAACCGTGAAGACTGGGAGATCATCGCCCTGAAGGACAAAGACTCGGTCCTGGCGGTGGAACCGGCGCAGGAAGAGAACGTCGATCTGGTGTTCGTGACACGGCAGGGACAGTTGCTTCGATTCAGTGCATCGAACGTTCGCCCGCAGGGACGCACAGCCGGTGGCATGGCCGGCATCAAGCTGGCTGCCGGCGACGAAGTGATCCACTTCGGTACCGTTCGCGCGGACGATCCTGCCGCCGTCGTGGTGACTATTGCCGGAACCACTGGCGCCCTTCCCGGCACGGCCCCCGGAACCGCGAAGGTAACCGCTTTTGAGGAGTATCCCGCGAAAGGCCGGGCCACCGGCGGCGTCCGGGTCCACCGCTTCCTCAAGGGCGAAGACACCCTGCTTCTGGCCTGGGCCGGGCACGGTCCGGCCAAGGCTTCATCCGCCGCAGGCGTGGCCCGGGCACTCCCCCACGAGCATGGTCGCAGGGATGGATCCGGCGTCCCGCTGTCCCAGCCCGTGGAAGCAATCGGCCCGAGCATGGCATGGGCTGACGCAGCAGAATAACCGGAGGGACTCTCCGCCAGGCGCAACAAAACTGCCAGGCGCAACAAATCTGCCAGGCACATCAAAGGCCGGGGGTCATGAAACCCCCGGCCTTTGCGATGCCGTGGCGTTAGGGCCACCGCGTGGGCTAGCCGCTTTGGTTAAGGCTCAGTATGTTTCCCTCGCTGTCCAGGAACCAGGCCGCGGCGCTACCGTCGGGCATGGTGGCCACTCCGTCCTCGGTCTTTAAACCGGGGAAGTCGTAGTCTTCAAACACAACTCCCTTGCCCCGGAGCTCCTGCACGGCGGCTTTTAGGTCACTGACCATCCAGCCGATCTGGGTGTTCTTGGCAGTCCCTGCATTCGGTGTCTGATAGATGAAGAATCCCGTTCCGTCGCCGCATTTGTACTGAAGGTTGTCCTCATCATCCGGATTTTCGGGTTCCAGACCGAGTTTTTCGCTGTAATACGCGCGTGCCCGGGCTATGTCGTGTGCCGGTAGGACGGCACCAACCTGCTGATCCTTGAGCATTGCTTTCTCTTTCCGGCTCTCCCCCCTGAACGAACTTTACTCCCGGGAGAGTCCATCCGTAATCCAAAAATGACACCAACTTTCCCGGCCTGTTCGAAGGTGTTTGCCGGGCGGCTTAGACTAGCCGCATGCCGATCATCCCTGATGAAAAAGACTGGACCTGGGTGCTCTCTGAGCCCTGCCCCGAGTGCGGCTTCGACCCCGTAACGGTGACTCCTTCCACGGTGCCCGGCATCGTCCTGAACATGCTCCCGCGGTGGCGGGCCGTGCTGCGCAGGGAGGACGTGGCCAGCCGCCCCAATGACCACACCTGGTCCAACCTTGAGTACGCCTGCCACGTCCGCGACGTCTTCAGCCTGTTCGACCAGCGCCTGAACCTCATGCTCACGGAGGATGACGCCCGGTTCGCCAACTGGGACCAGGACCAGGCCGCGATAGATGGCGAGTACGGCTCGGCGGACCCACGGACGGTGGCCGATCAACTCGAAGCCGAGGGGAAGGAGATTGCGGAATCCTTCGCCAGAGTCACCGAGGATGACTGGCAGCGGACCGGAATGCGCAGCAATGGATCCTCATTTACCGTGCTGACGTTCTCCCAGTATTTCCTCCACGATGTTGTTCACCATCTTCATGATGTGGACGGCTAGGAAGCTAGAGCATTTTCTCCCACGTCATGCTGCGGTTCACGGGCGTGTAGCCCATGCCCAGGTAGAGTTCCAGCGCCCCGGTGGGATTGGCTGAGTCCACGTCCAGTGATGCCACCTCCATTCCGGCTGAGGCGTAGCGCTGCATGGCATCGGCGAGCAGTGCTTGGGCTATGCCCCGGCCCCGGTAAGCACGCCGCACGCCAAGGAGCTCGGTGTAGCCTTCCTTGAAGCCGCGCTCCGCAGCAGAGTCCGGATCGAAGCTGGTGAGCTGATACCCGGCCACCTCGCCGGTGGACGAATCAATGACCACTGCACTGAGATCGGGCCGGGCAGTGGGTTCCTCGATGGTGAAGCGCCACGATTCTTCGTCCCGTGGCTCGCTCCCCCAATGGTCCCTGAACGCGTCGTTGTGGGCCTGGCGTACGGGTTCAAAAAGCGAAGAGTCCAGCGTCCTAAGCTCAAGCCCTGCTCTCAGGGCGGCCCGGGGCAGCTCGTCCGAAAGAGGCCGGTGCATTTCGTTGAACCAGCGCACAGCACCGTAGCCATGGCCCATCAGAAGCTTCGCCTGGTGCTCGTGCTGTTCCTCGGTCTGGATCCGGAGGCGGGGCGGCGCACTGGTGTGACCGGCCGCCTCATCGGCGTGAAACCTGTTGCGCACTTGTCCTTCCTGCCACATCAGGATTGCGGAGCCGATCCCCCGTTGCTGCCATTCCGGGTCAACGCACGCCATGCCGGTGGCTTTGTCCCCGTCCGGGTTCTTGGCGATGCGTCCATAGGCACGGGCTACTCCGCCTGCGTCCAGGCCCAGGAGCGTGCTTGTCTCAGCCGGGTTCTTGGAGGACTCCATGACGTGGAGCAGGTCGCCACGCTTTTCGTACCAAACGGGATGTTCGACGGCGGCCGTACGGGCGATCAGGCCCGCCCAGTTATCGAGGTCCTCCATAGTGGCTGGCCGCCAGCTCAGACCGGTGGCAACGGCATCAGGCAGGGCTTGGCTTGAGGATTCAAACGGCATGCCAACAGGCTACTGAGGAGTAGGCCTTCCCACCAGTTCCGCCGCGCCCTGCGCCGTGAGTCCGTCACTTTGCTCCGCGGAAACCTGACCCCCAGGCAATTCCAGCCGCGAGTCTGAGGGATCAATGTCCTCAGGATTGTGGGTAACCAGCACAACGGTGACGTCCTTGAGTCCGTTGCGCAGGATGGCCATCATTTCCCGCGCCGAGCCCGCATCCAAATGCGCAGTCGGTTCGTCAAGCAGCAGCACGGAGGCTCCGGTCAGGAGTGTCCTGGCCATGGCCAGGCGCTGGCGTTCACCGCCGCTGAGGAAAGAGCCGCCTGGTCCGATCCGGGCGTCGAGTCCGTCCGGCAACGCTTCAACCACGGAATCAAGCCCGACGTCGGCCAGTGCCTTGTGCATTTCGGCCTCGCTGGGCTTTGCGGCAGCCGGCCGGCTCAGGAGGAGGTTGCCTCGGATTGTGGAGTCGAACAGGTGTGCTTCCTGGGGGCACCATGCCGCCGTGCCGGAAAGCTTCACAGTGCCTTCCGCCAGGGGTAGGAATCCCAGTAGCACCGAAAGCAGGGTGGACTTACCGGCCCCGGAGGGGCCGGTCACGGCAAGCCAACGGCCGGGTTCTGCCTCAGCGTTGACGCCGGCGAACACTTTCGGGCCACCTGGCCACGCCGCCGAGGCGCCCTTCAGCTCCAGTCCAGCCTTATCCGGACGATCAGGCAGTTGCCGCGTGCCGCCGTCGTGTTCTTTCGCAAGGTTCGCTTCTGCAGGGTCGGTGGTGCCAGGGGTATCCAAAGCACCGGATGATGCCACCCGGTCCAGGACGGCCGCGAGCGCCGGGGCTTGGCGCACAGCTGAGACGATTCCACCGAAGGGTTCCACCAGGGCCAGTTGCATCAGGACAATGACGGCCGCGAGTTCGGGAGCAATAGTGCCATTGAGCACGGCGGGTGCGCTCAGGGCTCCGGCCCAGAGGGCGGCCAGAGAGCACGCAAGGACGATCACGGCCTGCCCGAGTCCTTCGGCCCACGCAGAGCGCTGGGCAGAGAGGGTGGCGCTGCGGTCCTTGGCACGCAGTGCTTCAAGGACCGGCTCCCCCACCCCGTTGGCGTTGAGTTCGGCACGGGCGTCAAGGGCGGCAGCCACTCCCCGCAGCACCACTGACCGCAGCTTTTGTTCGGCACTGGCGGCGTTCCTGTCAGCCAGGACGGCCAGGATCGGCGCTGCGAGCAGGCCTGCCACGGCGGCCACAACAATCGCCGGCAATGCATCGGGTAAAACGATGGAAGTGGCGAGGATGGCCGCAGCTCCGACTCCGACGGCGGTCACGGGCGGTAGGACAACCCGGGGAAGAAGGTCCCGGAGGGTGTCTACGTCGTCCACGATTGAGCCCAACACGTTGCCGCCTTGGAGGAGGCGCCGGAGGGAAAGGGCCCTGCGGCTTAGCGATGCCCAGAGTGCGCCGCGGAGGCGGGTCATGGCGGCGAAGACTGCATCATGGGTCAAAAGCCGCTCGCAGTAGCGCAGAACGGCCCTTCCGATGCCGAAGAACCTCACTCCGACGATCGCGCCGAGCAGGTAGAGAATGGGCGGCTGCTCGCTGGCCCGGATGATGAGCCATCCGGACAGGCCGGACAACGCGACTGCGAAGAGGGCGGCCAGGACGGCCACCGCGCCGGCGGCGGCGAACTTCCAGCGCACGGGTTTCAGGGCCCGGAGAAGAGCCCCCAGGCTGCTGGTGGAGGGAGGTGTTGGGAGGTCTTGGTGTTGGGCGGCGCCCTTAGGGGGGACCACAACTGCCCCTGCGCTTGCAGCATCTCCGCTCGGACTGATCGTTCCGGGAACTGAGGACGCTGAGTGTTGGTTCTGATGCCGGCTTCCTACCGGTACCACGTGGTCGGCGAGCGCCCGGGTGGCGGCGTCGTGGGCCACCAGGATCACGGTCACGTTGCCGCGGACCGCCTCTATGGCGCGGCGGACCACGCTTGCCGAGTATTGGTCCAGATGGGCGGTTGGTTCGTCGAGCAGCAGGGTGGTAGCCCCGGCTTCCACCCGTGCCAATCCACGGGCAAGAGCTATTCGGCGCAGTTCGCCTGGGCTCAGTTCCGCGGGATGCTTGGCCGCCAGGTGGCCGGCTGAGGCTTGCCGGAGAACACGGGTGGCTGCCTCGGCTGTGTTCCCCGCATATCCGTGCAGATAGAGCTCAATTTCCTGCTGCACCGTTTTGTTGGTCATGACCGGGTGTTGCGGAACCCACGCGATTGTCCCTGGCGACGCACCGTTAACCGTCCCGGTAACCTCCGCGCCTGGCCCTGGACCGATAAGCCCGGCAAGGACGCCCAGGACTGTGCTCTTCCCGGAGCCGCTGACGCCGTCGAGGGCTGTGACACGTCCCGGCTCCGCTGTGAAGCTGAGGGGCCCGACGGCGGCGGCGGACCGTCCGTTGTAGGTCACCGACAAGTCGGTCACCACCACGCCCGCCGGGGCTGCGTCGGACGTCCTCCCACGCTGGAGGTGCTCATGCGAGGGAGCGTCCAGCACGGCGTTGGTGGTCTCAAGGGCCGCCCTGCCGTCATCGCTGGCGTGGTGGGCGGTGCCAAGCTCCCGGAGGGGAAGGTAGCAGTCCGGCGCCAGGATCAAGGCCAGGAGTCCGGCTTCGAGGGGCATGTCGCCATGCACCAGCCGGACACCAATGAAGACCGCCACCACGGCCACTGAGATGGTTGCGATGAGTTCCAATGCCAGGGCGGAGAGGAACGCCGTGCGGAGGGTGCCCATGGTCCGGGTGCGGTATTGCTCGGAGATATCTTCCAGTGCTGCGCGCTGTTCGGTGGCGCGTCCCAGGCCCACCAGGACGGGAAGACCTTTAGCGAGCTCGAGGATGTGGCCGGACAGTTTCCGGAGCGTGCTTTGCGCCTCCCTGACAGTGTCTTCGGTGTGCCGTCCTATCAGCACCATGAACAGTGGCACCAAAGGAACCGTCAGGACGATCACCACGGCGCTTACCCAGTCGGCGAAGAGTATCCGGGCTCCGATCAGCAGCGGTACCGTTGCGCAGTTCACTATTGCCGGCAGGTACTGGGTGTAGTAGTCGTCCAGCGCGTCCAGTCCGCGCGTCGCGAGGATCGCCAGCCCGCCGTCGTTCATTCCCGCCACGGGCGATGACCCGGCGTCGGACAGTGAGCGCCTCAGCAGCCGCGCCCGCAGTTCCTCTTTCACGCCCAGGGCCGCCCGCCTGGAGGCGATGCCTTGGCCCCACACTGTCAGCGATCGCAGAACGGCGCCGGCCGCACCCCAGACAAGTCCGTTGTGCCACTCCCCAGATCCGGAGGCGAGCCCTGCCAGCATTCCCGCTACGGCTTGCGCCATGAGCACCAGGGACAGTGCCTTGAGGGCGGACATGAGGCCGATACCGTACAGCGCCGATCGCGTTGCCGGGCCGGAGGGGAACACGGGTTTCATGGAGCGACTAATCTCCCGTTTGGTTTCGTGTGGCGGAGGGGCTTTCCTTGGATACCATCACTTTCGCAGCAATGGCGGGCAGGAACCCGTGGGCTTCCGGGATGTGGGCTGCGCTGACGCGCCGGCGGAACACCCAGTAAGTCCATGACTGGTAAGCAATCACAAGTGGCAGTCCAACGGCTGCGACGATGCTCATGAGGCCCAGTGTGTAGTCCGAGGACGAGGCGTTGGAGATGGTCAGATTGAAGGCAGGATCGATCGTGGAGGGGATGACTACCGGGAAGGCCGCTCCAAAGATGGCCGCTGTGGCGCAGACAATGAAGGCACCCAAGGCACTGAAGGCCCGCCCTTCGGACCCCGTACGGGCCAGTCGCCACGCCAGGACGACGGCGACTACCGCCGCTGCCACCAATGCCCAGGTCCAGGGCTTGCCGCTTAGGAACTGGACGGCCACCATCCAGCCGAACATCGGAAGTACCGCGAACGGCACCCATCGCACGAACCAGCGGCGGGCGCGGTGCCGCACGTCGCCGTCGGTCTTCAGGGCCAGGAACGCCAGGGCGTGAACCAGCGCGAATGCCACCACGCCGAAACCACCCAGGAGTGCATAGCCGCTGAACCAGGACATGGGGCCACCGACGCGATCCCCGTTCTCATTCAGGGGCAGTCCCGTGGTGGTGAGGGCCAGCGCTGCGCCGATGCCGAAAGCAGCCACGAAGGATCCGACGGCGATCGCCCAGTCCCAGCGGTTACGCCAGCTCTCGGAGTCCACCTTGCCGCGGTATTCGAAGGCGACAGCCCGGAAGATCAGCGCAGCCAGGACCGCCAGGAGCGGGAGGTAGAGGCTGGAGAACAGCGAGGCGTACCAGAGGGGGAAGGCAGCGAAGGTGGCACCGGCGGCGGTGAGCAGCCACACCTCATTGCCGTCCCATACCGGGCCGATGGTGTTCAGCAGGACGCGGCGATCGGTGTTGTTGCGCGCGAACAGCTTCATGAGCATTCCCACCCCGAGGTCAAAGCCTTCCAGGAAGAGATAACCGGTCCACAACACCGCGATGGCCACGAACCAGATGGTTGGCAACAGTTCCATTGTCAGTACCCCTTGGCTTTAGTAGGCGAATGCCAGGACGTCGTCGCCGGACTTGTCCGGGCCGGCGCCGTCGTCGTTCTTGTCGTGTTGGTTATCTGTGTCTTTGGCGTGGGCCAGTTCAGGCATCGCCGAGGCCACGCCCCCGCGGATGTACTTGACCAGGAGCTTCACTTCAACCACCAACAGCACGGCATAGATGGCGGTGAGGACCACCAGGGAGGTCATGAGTTCTCCGGCGCTGACGCCCGGGGATACCGCGGCAGCTGTGAACATGAAGACCTGGTCAATACCGTTCATGTCCGGGTTGGGCGCCACCACGAATGGCTGCCGGCCCATTTCGGTGAAGATCCAGCCTGCGGCGTTGGCGCCGAAGGGAGCGAGAATCCCAAAGACAGCAAGGCGCATCAGCCACTTGGATTCGGGAACTACGCCCTTGCGGGTCACCCAAAGCGCGAGCAGGGCGGCGAAGGCTGCGATGCCACCGAAGCCGATCATCATGCGGAAGCCCCAGTAGGTGACTTCCATGACGGGCACGTATTGGATTTCCTGTCCGGCGCGCTCACCGTAGAGCGGGTTGTCCGGCAGGTGGGTGCCGTACTTTTCCTTGTACTCGCCCAGCAGGCTGTTCACGCCCTTCACTTCAGTGGTGAAGTCGCCCTTGGCCAGGAAGGAGAGGATGCCGGGGACTTCGATAACTGCAACGATGTCCTCGCAGTTGGTCGCTCCCAGGTTGCCAACGCTCAGCACCGAGAAGCCCGTGCCGTCGTGGCAGGCAGCTTCAGCGGCGGCCATCTTCATGGGCTGCTGTTCGAACATGAGCTTGCCTTGGAGATCACCGGTGATGGCGGTTCCGGCGAAGGAGATCATGGCCACCACAGCGCCGATCCGCAGGGATTTCATCCAGACCGTGTAGTCAGCCTTGTCACGGCCCGGGATGGCTGCTTCGCCGGGAATCAGTTTTCCGTCTTTGCCAACGACGTCAATGCCGTCGTGGCGCCGACGCCACAGGTGGTACCAGGCGATCCCCAGCAGGAAGGCGCCGGCAACAGCCAGTGCGCCAAAGAGGGTGTGGGGCACGGCAACCAGCGCCGTGTTGTTGGTAAACACTGCCCAGGCGTCCGTCATCACGGGCCGGCCATCCACCATCTCAACGCCTACGGGGTGCTGCATCCAGGAGTTGGCCACAATGATGAAGTAGGCGGAGAAGACGGAGCCGATGACGGCGATCCACAAGCAGGCCAGGTGCACGCCGCGATTGAGCTGCTTCCAGCCGAAGATCCACAATCCCAGGAAGGTTGATTCGACGAAGAAGGCCAACAGGGCTTCGAGCGCCAGTGGTGCGCCGAAGACGTCTCCAACGAACCGGCTGTACTCACTCCATGCCATGCCGAACTGGAATTCCTGCACGATGCCGGTGGCTACACCCATGATGAAGTTGATGAGGAAGAGTTTTCCCCAGAACTTGGTCATGCGAAGGTACTCCGGCTTGCCGGTGCGGTACCAGATGGTCTGGATGATGGCCACCACCAGGCCGAGGCCGATAGTGAGCGGCACCATCATGAAGTGGTAGACGGTAGTGATACCGAATTGCCAGCGTGCGATTTCCAAGGCGTCCATGGCTGTCCTTTGTGCGGTGGACCGAAGTACGATGACCTTACTTCTACGTCACGTAGAAAACTTCTCTTCTACACAGTGTAGAACAAATGGAGATCGCCAAAACCCATTCTTCAAGTGGCGTTACCCACGCGCAAGGGTCCGCTCGGCGGCGCGGCGCGCGGATAGTTCTACCTCACGTAGAATGAAGGCCTGAAAAGCGGTAGATTTATTGTGGAATGTTGGATCATCGCTCCCCGGCAGCAGCCACCCTGCACCGGGAAGCGGAAGGTAGGGACGTATAGATGGCAAGTCTTGGGGAACTGGAACGGGCAGTGATGGATCTGCTCTGGGCAGGCCAGGAGGCTGCAACCGCCAATACACTGCGTGATCTTTTGGCGCAGGATTCCGCGGCCGGCGACGGCACCGCCGGTCATCAGGGCAAGGACCTGGCAGTCACTACGGTCCTCACTGTGCTCTCACGCTTGGAGAAGAAGGGTCTGGTTGAACGCGAACGCGGAACCCGGCCGCACCGCTACCAGGCAGTCTCGAGCCGCGCTGACCACACCGCCGAACTCATGCACGAGGTCCTAGGCTCCGCACCGGACCGCGAGGCCGTGCTTGCCCGCTTCATTGGTTCCGTCACCGAAAGTGAAGCCGCTACCCTGCGCAAACTGCTCGGCTACAATTAGCCACTATGTTCTGGACCTCATACCTGCTTGCGGTCCTGGCATTGATTCTGGCGTGGCCGGTACCCGTGTTGCTGTCCCGTGCACAGTGGCCGGCACGATCCCCTTTCACCGCCATGGTGCTGTGGCAGGCGATCGCTCTTGCCGGTGGCTTGTCCATGATCGGGGCCATGCTCGTCTACGGACTGGAACCAATCGGGGACAATCTCATAGCAGGGCTCAAGAGCCTTGCCGGGATGGTCTTCAACAACGAACCCACCACCGCCCTGGGCTTTTGGCACCTCTTTGCGCTCTCGGCGGCAGCACTGCTGACCGCGCACCTGGTCTTCACCCTGCTGCTGACCTACTACAAGATTGAACGCCAACGGAGACGCCACCGCGAGCTACTCGCCCTGCTGGCATCACCGTCCGACGACGGCCCGGGCACCGTGGTGATCAACCACGACTCTCCCGTGGCCTACTGCCTGCCCGGCGGCGCCCGATCCGTAACGGTGCTATCCGACGGCCTCATGGCAGCACTGGAACCGGCAGAGCTCAGGGCTGTCCTCATTCACGAAAATGCCCACCTGTCCCAGCGCCACGATCTCCTGCTGTGGGCCTTTGCTGCCTGGCGTCAGGCACTGCCCTGGTTCCCCACCACCCGGCTGGCGCAGACGGCCGTGAATTCACTGATCGAAATGCTGGCCGATGACGTGGCCCTGCGCACTGAAAGCAAAGGCACACTGATCAAGGCCATCGCCATTGTTGCCAGCGGCACCTCGCAGCCGGGCATCAGCACGCCGGCGCTCAGTGGCGGGCAGGCACTCAGTGGCAGCCCGGCACTCAGCGCTGGCGGCGCCGTCGTGGAAGGCAATGCCGTCAGCGCTACCGGCGGTGCCGACTCGCCCCGCACGACGGCGTCCCGCGTCAGCCGCCTACTCTCACCCAAGCCGCCGCTCACCAAGCCCGTGCGTGTGCTGGTCCTCTTGGCCTCGGCCCTGCTGCTTGCAGTGCCCACGGCACTGCTCATTGTTCCAGGATTGCTGGGCTAACGTCCCCAGCATCAACCACTGACGATGCCCCCGGTCCCGGGCTACGCGTCGATGCGCTCCCGGTCAAGCGTGGCAGCGCCGGCAATGATGAATTCCTTGCGTGGTGCGACGTCGGAGCCCATCAGGAGGTCAAAAACTTCCTCGGCGCGCTGGGCGCTTTCGATGCCCACCTTACGAAGAGTCCGGTGGCGCGGGTCCATGGTGGTCTCAGCCAGCTGCTGCGCATCCATTTCCCCCAGGCCCTTGTACCGCTGGATGGGTTCCTTGTACCGCTTGCCTTCCTTGGTCAGGTTGGACAGAAGCACGTGGAGCTCGGCTTCCGAGTACGTGTAGATCATCTCATTGGCCTTTTGGCCCGGGTTGATGACTTCAACGCGGTGCAGAGGGGGAACAGCTGCAAACACGCGCCCCGCCTCGACCATGGGCCGCATGTAACGGAAGAAAAGGGTTAGCAGCAAAGTCCGGATGTGCGCGCCGTCAACGTCGGCGTCAGTCATCAGGATCACCTTGCCGTACCGCGCAACGTCAAGGTCGAAGCTGCGACCCGAGCCTGCCCCAACCACCTGGATCAACGCCGCGCATTCCGCGTTGGACAACATGTCACCCACCGATGCCTTCTGGACATTCAGGATCTTTCCCCGGATGGGCAGCAGGGCCTGGAAGTCCGAGGACCGTGCAAGCTTTGCGGTTCCAAGTGCCGAGTCGCCCTCCACGATGAACAGTTCGGAGCGGGCAACGTCATCCGTTCGGCAGTCGGCAAGCTTGGTGGGCATCGATGACGTTTCCAGTGCGTTCTTGCGGCGCTGGGTTTCCTTGTGCACACGCGCCGAGATACGCGATTTCATCTCGGCCACCATCTTCTCCAAGAGGAGCGCAGACTGGGCTTTATCGTTGCGGTTGGCCGAACTCAGCCTCGCCGATATTTCCTTCTCAACCACCTTGGCAACAATGGCCCGGACGGCAGAGGTGCCGAGGATCTCCTTGGTTTGCCCCTCGAATTGCGGCTCAGCAAGACGAACAGTCAAGACGGCTGTCAGGCCGGCGAGGATATCGTCCTTCTCGATCTTGTCGTTCCCGGCTTTGAGCTTGCGGGCATTCGTCTCCACCGCTTTACGGAACGTCTTGAGCAGGGCAGCTTCAAAACCGGACTGGTGTGTGCCGCCCTTGGGTGTGGCGATGATGTTGACGAAGCTACGCATGGTGGTCTCATAACCAATACCCCAGCGCAGTGCGATGTCCACTTCGCAATCGCGTTCGACTTCCGCGATCTGGCTGTGGCCGTTCTCGTCAAGGACGGGGACGGTTTCCTTAAACTTCCCGGAGCCATGGAGGCGCCAAACGTCCGTTACTCCGGAATCGGCCGCGAGGAACTCAACAAACTCGGAGATGCCGCCGTCGTGGTGGAACACCTCCTCATGGACACCGGACTCCCCCGGCGTACCAGCCAGCTTGCGTTCGTCGCGCACGGTGATTTTCAGGCCCGGTACAAGGAAGGACGTCTGACGCGCCCTTGAGGCAAGGTCATCATAGGAGAATTTGGCATCGGGGGTGAAGATCTGCCGGTCGGCCCAATAACGTACGCGGGTTCCCGTAACACCACGCTTTGCCTTGCCCACAACATCAAGCACCGAATTCTCCACGAACGGCTCAAATGGCGCGTTGGGACTTGGCTTGGCCCCGGAATCCACGAAACGTCCCGGCTCTCCACGCCGGAAAGACATCTGGTACGTCTTGCTGCCCCGGTCCACCTGGACATCCAGCCGGCTGGACAGCGCGTTCACCACAGAGGCGCCCACGCCATGCAACCCACCCGAGGCAGTGTAGGAACCGCCGCCGAATTTGCCGCCGGCATGCAGTTTGGTGAAGACCACTTCAACGCCGGAAAGTCCGGTCTTGGGTTCGACGTCCACAGGAATGCCGCGCCCGTCGTCGTGGATTTCCACCGAGTTGTCCGCGTGCAGGATGACCTTGATGTCATGTCCAAAGCCCGCCAAGGCCTCATCGACTGCGTTGTCGATGATCTCCCAAAGGCAGTGCATAAGACCGCGTGAGTCCGTGGAGCCGATGTACATGCCCGGGCGCTTGCGGACTGCTTCCAGGCCCTCAAGGACGGACAAATGCCGGGCGTTGTATTCAGAACTCGGTGCCACTCGCGGTGTGCTCCTTCGGGGTATATCTCAGGGGTGCTTCCCAGCCGCGTTTGGCTGGTAATTCAAGGCAAACACTGCCCGTACCAGCCTAGCCGGGGAAGGCACGAAGCACCGTTTGCCACTCCAGTATCGGTGCAGCCTTCCCGCTGACGTTACGGACATGTGATACGCGGACAGCGAAAGTGACCCATCCTTGCCATGGATCTGCATCGAATGCTGGTTATATGGATGTACAGAACTACTAAGGAGGCCGACATGACAACAGCAGTTGCAGACCGCACGCTGAACGCAGCTGATCGCTGTGACCGTTGCGGAGCCCAAGCGTACGTCCGCGTTGTACTCGAGTCCTCCGGCGGTGAGCTGCTCTTCTGCGGCCACCATGCCCGTGCAGTTGAAGCCACGCTCCGGCCCATGACTTCCGACTGGCACGATGAGACCGAGCGCCTCAACGAGAAGGCTCCCGTCCCCGTCGACTAGGCAGTCCGGCTCACCGGAAACCCTTTTTGATCAGATAACAAGGCTCCTCCCATCCGGGAGGGGCCTTGTTGCGTATAACTGGTTGCACCGAGTTGCGTATAACTGGCTGCACCGAGGAAAGTCAGCTGTTTGCGCTTATGGAGGTCAGCTGCCTGCACTCAAGAAAAAGTGGCCCGGCCGGATATCCGGCCGGGCCACTTTCCCTTACTCTGCTTGTTTAGTCCAGGTAGTCCCGGAGGACCTGCGAGCGGGACGGGTGCCGCAGCTTGGACATGGTCTTGCTTTCGATCTGGCGGATGCGCTCACGCGTGACACCGTAGACCTTGCCGATTTCGTCTAAAGTCTTCGGCTGGCCGTCGGTCAGGCCAAAGCGCATCGCCACAACTCCGGCCTCGCGCTCGGACAGCGTGTCCAGGACGGAGTGCAGCTGTTCCTGCAGGAGTGTGAAGCTGACGGCGTCAGCGGGAACAACAGCCTCCGAGTCCTCAATGAGGTCACCGAACTCCGAGTCACCGTCTTCACCCAGCGGGGTGTGCAGTGAAATTGGCTCGCGTCCGTACTTCTGGACTTCAACAACCTTCTCAGGGGTCATGTCCAGCTCGAGTGCCAGCTCTTCAGGTGTCGGTTCACGGCCGAGGTCCTGCAGCATTTGGCGCTGTACGCGGGCCAGCTTGTTGATGACTTCCACCATGTGCACCGGAATACGGATGGTGCGGGCCTGGTCTGCCATGGCGCGGGTAATTGCCTGACGGATCCACCAGGTTGCGTACGTGGAGAACTTGAAGCCCTTGGTGTAATCGAACTTCTCCACTGCACGGATAAGGCCCAGGTTGCCTTCCTGAATCAGGTCCAGGAAGAGCATGCCACGGCCGGTATAGCGCTTTGCCAAGGAAACGACGAGGCGCAGGTTGGCTTCGAGCAGGTGGTTCTTGGCGCGCTTGCCGTCGTGGATGACGAATTCAAGCTCACGCTTGAGCTTGGGATCCATGGATCCGTCGTCAGCGTTGATCTTTTCCTCAGCAAAGAGGCCGGCCTCGATCCGAAGCGCGAGATCAACTTCCTGCTCCGCATTCAGCAGCGCGACCTTGCCGATCTGCTTGAGGTAGTCCTTGACGGGGTCGGCTGTAGCGCCGGCCGACATGACCTGCTGGACCGGCGCGTCGTCGTCGTCGGCATCCGAGTAAACGAATCCCGTTCCGGACGGCGCAGCCTTGTCCTTGGTGGCCGTGGCGCCGTCCTCGACGTCGTCGTCTCCGACTTCGACTTCCTCGGCAGCTGCGGGATCAAAGTCTTCATCCTCGCCGCTGGCGTCCTCAGCATCGGAGCCTGAGGACTTGCTCGCGGCCTCAGCGGCGGCCTTCGCACCTGGCTTGGGTCCACGCTTCTTGGGTGCCGGCTTGTCAGAGTCGCCCTCTGAGGCCTTGTTGGCAGCACGTGTCGCTGCGCGCTTTGCCGATGTTGCCGCCTTCTTTTCCTCAGCGGACAGTTCGGCCTGGGCGGCGGGTTCCTTCTCGACGGAAGACGGGGTCACAGAAAACCTTTCTAGCGGCGGTCTGTGGAATCACCATACGGGCAACACCACTATGACCCTGTCAAGTCCGCGATCAATTTCAAATGCGATCGCCGTCTGCAGAGTCTCTATAGAGAACTCCCAACGACACTGTATTGTTCCCGGCAAGGGGACCAATACAGGCATTCGAACGCGGACCCAACCGGGTCTCGGCATCCATTGTCTCACGGTTTTGCGAAACGCACTTCGGATGAATGTTCAAACCCTCTATGCGACCGTGCCCCGGACCCCGCGCCAAGCGGTGCTGGAACTTCGCGCCCATGGGCAAATGGTCCCTTGTCCCAGCAGACCCATGAGTAGTTCGGCAAGACGATAGCCCGGCTGGGCGGCCTCCGCCCCACTGAGGCAGGCGTGGGCAATTGATCCGCGCCCCTTGCACCATGCGATCCAGCCTTGCAGGGTCAGTACTGCTGCAGGCACTACGCCCGATTCGGCCTCGACGCACAACCCGGCCAAAACTTTCTGCAGTGCATCGAGGGCGCTCCAGCACGGCATGGATGGTTGCATCCCAAGCAGGACATCTCCGTAGGTGAAGACGTCTCCGTTGGCATTTCGTTCCGATGAACCCTTGGCAGCAGGGAGAACCGGACCCGCCACTCCCAGTTCCTGAGGGTCGAACGGCGTGTCGCGGCCGTTTATGTCGGTGTCGTTGTCGTTGTAGTTGCCGTCGTCATCGAAGAGACCGAACGCCAACGCGCCGGACTTCGCAGATTCCACGCCTGCAGCCGCCATGACCACCACAGCGTCCCGCCACGCCGGGATCCGCAGCGTTGCCCTGAGGAAGCCCATGATGTGTGCATCGGCGCCGGGCTGCAACGGGTGGCCGGCTTCGACCCGCTTCAACACATTGCGCCACACGGCAAGCACGGAGTCCAGACAATACTCGCTCCTCCATCTACCAAGGATCTGCTTGCCGTAGCGTGACTCAGCGGCTAGCACCAAAGGATCAAGCGCCCCGGGACAAGCGGTCCGGGATTTTCCAGGCTCGCTTCCGGGCGAAGGCCCTATGAAGCTCCCCCTGTACACCAGTTCTGTGCTGAGTCTGCTGTTCTTGATCCGATCAACGGACAATCCCGGTACCGGACAACATTCAATGTCCGTGCAGTAGGCGCTTCGCCAGTACTCGGAACCCACAAGCCACGCGTCCCGAACCGATAAGTCAACCTCGTCAAGGCTCACCTGCAGCGCTTCGAGCAGGGGAATTGCCTGCCGGACCACCATGCCGTCTTCCCATCCGGAGTCGGTGTAAACAGCCAGCACTACTCCGTTGGCGTCCTCGTCGGCAATCAGGAAGCTGCGGATCTGGTCCGCGAAATCTTTGTTGGCCTGCCGGGATCCCAGGCGTGGCAGGTCCACGCGAAGCGTGGCTCCGAGGACTTTCCCTTGCATGGTGATGGCCACGAGGCTGTCCTCGGGCCAGTAACCCAGCATGTGGGGAATGTAGCCAAGAATATCTTCGGGTTGGTGGATGCTGAGCGTTCTGTTGGAAGTCATGGTTCCACCCTGCTCAACGCCGGCCGGAGGAGACAGTGACCATCGTACCTATGTGGATAAGCGACGCAGGAAACCGGCGAGGGATTGGCCTACTCGTTGTCCTTCGACGCGGGCCGCGCGGCCCGGCGTCGTTCAATCCGTTCCCGGCGCTGCCTGGCGAGGGCAGCCAGCAACGGCTGCACGTGAATACCTTGGGTTGCCATTTGCCGGCGCACCTTCCGCCGCGTCACCAGAATGAGCACCGTACCAAGGGCCAGCAGTACGAACTGAACGCTGAGGGCGATGCGGAACGGCGCGAGACCGTAGAGATCACCGCCGGAAAAACCACTGGCGTACAGAAGGTCAAGCGCAAGGCCGATGAGGTAGATGGCAATGAGCGCCGCAATGAAGCCGCCGACGTTGACAATACCCGTGGCTGTACCGATCCGGTGCGAGGGATTGAAGGTCCGGGCAAAGTCGAATCCGATCATGGATCCGGGCCCGCCCACAGCCAGCACCACCACCAAAAGCACCAGGAGCCACAAGGGCGCGCGGTCGGGAAGAATGAGCACAGCAGCCCAGGCCAGGGCCGTCCCCAGCGCAATGAGCAGGACCATGGCGGATCTACGCATGGGGTGTTTGGAAACGAATCGGCCGAACCCTGGCCCGGCAACTATTGCGGTGGCCACGAACAGCGCCATGAGGCCGGAAACGGTTGCAGCATCCAGTCCCTGGGCGGACAACAGGAAGGGGTACCCCCAGGTCATCGCAAACAGGTTCCCGCTGAACTGAACGGTGAAGTGGCTCCAGAGGCCCAGACGGGTTCCGGGTTGTTTCCAAGCCCGGGACAGGGAGATGCCGGTGGCCCGCAGGCCCTGACCGGCTTCCCGCGGTGGGTGTCCGGGCGGGGCGTCGCGGAGCACCGCCAGGACCAGGACCACTGCCAGCACGGACATCGCTGCCAAAGTGAGGAAAGCCGGGGTCCATCCGGCGGTATGGAGAAGCAGCGCGAACGGCACAACACTGAAGAGCTGACCAAGCTGACCACACATGCCCGTCAGCTGGGTGACCAGTGGAACCTTGGCGGGGGCAAACCACAAAGGGACCAGACGGATCACCGAAATAAAGGTCATCGCGTCCCCTGCCCCCACCAGGACCCGGCCCAGCACGCCCCCGGGAACACTGTCCGCAAAAGCCAGCTGCAGCTGTCCCAAGCCCATGAGCACGGCACCACCGGCAATCATGGCCCGCGAACCAAACCTGTCCACCAGGACGCCCACGGGAATCTGCAAGCCGGCGTACACCAGAAGTTGCAGCACCGTGAAAAACGAGATGGCGGAGGCACTGGCGTGGAATCTTTCAGTGGCCTCCAAGCCTGCGACGCCAAACGAGGTTCGCTGCGCCACGGCCACTAGGTAGGCGAATACGCCGATCGTCCAAATCAGCCAGGCACGGGGAGCATTCACCCCACAATTATGCCTGCCGGCAGCTCAAAGCTGATTTATTGAGGCGAGTCTTTACGAGCCAGGTAGGCCTCCACCGCAGCCCCAATGTCTTCAGCGTTGGGGAGCTCATCATTCTCATCAGCCAGCAGCGATCGGCGGACAATGCCTTCGGATTTCTCGTCGTAGCGCGTCTCCAGATTGGTCACTACTGCCTGCACTTCCTCGGAAGCTTCGATCTGTTCGGCGATCTGGCGGCCCACTTCACGGCCGGCTTCCCGGAGCCTGTCCGTCGGCAGCATGAGGGACGTTGCCGCCCCCAGGTATTCCAAGCCGGCGACTGCGGCCGGCGGGTACTCAGCTTCGGAAAGGTAATGCGGGACGTGGATAACGTAGCCGGCTACGTTGCGCTCCGCTTCGGTGAGCCGGAGTTCCAGGATGTGCCCAATGGCGGCAGGAACATCTACGGTGGGCTTCCAACTCGATATTCCCTCAATGAGGTCGGGCATGTTGCCGTGGACCGTCACCCCGACAGGCCGCGTGTGCGGAACGGGCATGGGGATGGAATGGATCCAGGTCACCAGGTTGATGTCCAGCTCTTCCACGATTCCGACGACCGCGCGCGAGAAGCGCTCCCACTGCAGGTCGGGCTCGAAGCCGGCAAGCAAGAGAAAGGGTTGGCCGAGACCGTCGTTTAGCTTGTACAGGCCGAGCTTTGGTGCCTGGTAGTCCTGCAGATGGTCTTCCACAAAGCTGATGTGCGGCCGCCGCGAGCGGTAGTCGATGAGTTGGTCGGCGTCGAACATGGCCACCACCTCAGCGTCCAGTTCATCCAGAAGTTCCGCGTTGATCTGCCGAACTACCTGACCGGCATCGGCAAAGCCCGTGAATCCCATGACCATATTCAGCCCGCGGAGCTCAGGGCTGTAAAAGGTCTCAATGTTTCGCGCATACAGCGATTCGGGGTCCAGGAGAGAGCCGGATATCCGTTCAAACACGGCGTGTTCCTTTCGCGAAGATATAAATTCTGGAGCTATTCCATACAACGCTGCACGGTCAACAGGCATTCCTGCCCCCGATGTGCCGCAGCTCTCATTTAATTGCTGTCCGCGGCCTTCCAGAGACTACGATCGAAGCGGGCCGACGTCCTGTGCGACGTTGGGCCCGAAGACCAAGGCCGCCGTCGTAGAAGACGTCGGGCGCGTACCGGGGCGGGCCGCCAAACATGTGGCCCCGCCATGCAATGCAGAGAGAAGTGAGGACACATCCTCGTGGTCAAGACTACTGACATCATCCTGGGCATCATCGCCAAGGACCTGAAAAAGTCCCCTAGCGACGCACTTGTGATTGGCGTTGCCCAAGGCTCGGACGGACCGGTATTACTGTCCAACCCGTTGAGCGCGAAAGCCGCGGAGTCCGTTGCAGGATCACTGCAGCTTTTGGGGATCACCGGCGCTGCCGATCAGGCACACCGGCTTCCAGGCCTGCCGGAGACGGGCTCAGGGATTCTTGTCCTTGCAGGAGTAGGCAAGCTCTCCGATGACGGCGGCCTGAGCGAAGAGGCCCTGCGACGCGCTGCGGGATCCGCCGTGCGCCAGCTCGCCGGTACCGCTTCGGTGACCTTGGCGTTCCCGACGGCGACACTTGCCGATGTCACGGCTGTCGCCGAAGGAGCTGCCTTGGGTGCGTACTCCTATACGGAGCACCGTTCCAGCAAGGATGGGCTGAAGGCCCCCGTGGCCAAGGCACTGATTTTCACGGATGTCGATGCCAAGTCCGCCCAGCCGGCGTTGGACCGGGCCATTGTGCTTGCTCGTGCCGTCAACTCAACCCGCACGTTGGTCAACCAACCGCCGAGCCACCTGTTCCCCGAGTCTTTTGCGGAGTCCGCTAAGGAACTGGCAAAGGGCCTGCCGGTCAAGATCACAGTCTGGGACGAAAAGCGCCTGGAAAAGGAAGGCTTCGGGGGTATTCTCGGCGTTGGCAAGGGCTCCACCCGCCAGCCGCGCCTCGTCAAAGTCGAATACGCCCCCGCGAAGGCCACGAAGAAGATTGCCCTCGTCGGCAAGGGCATCACATTCGACACGGGTGGCATTTCCATCAAGCCTGCCCTCGGCATGGGCGACATGAAGAGCGACATGGCCGGTGCCGCCGTCGTACTTAACACCGTCCTGGCCATCGCATCGCTCGGGCTTCCCCTCAAGGCGACCGCCTGGCTCTGCATCGCGGAGAACATGCCCTCGGGCGCTGCAGCCCGTCCCGCTGACGTGTTCACCATCTACGGCGGCAAGACAGTTGAAGTTCTGAACACGGATGCTGAAGGGCGCCTGGTGATGGCTGACGGCATCGTCGCTGCCAGCCTGGAGAAGCCGGATGCCATCATCGACGTAGCTACCCTTACAGGTGCGCAGCTGATCGCCCTGGGCCTGCGGACTGCAGGCGTCATGGGTTCCGACTCGGTAACTGCTGCCTTGAAGAGTGCCGCGGACCGTGCCGGGGAACTCGTGTGGCCCATGCCCCTGCCTGAGGAGCTTCGCCCCAGCCTGGACTCCCAGGTGGCCGACCTTGCGAACATCGGTGAGCGCAACGGCGGCATGATGACAGCAGCGGTCTTCCTCCGCGAATTCGTGGGAACGAACGACGCCGGCCAGCAGATCCCGTGGGCCCACGTGGACATCGCGGGACCGTCGTTCAACAACGGAGCCCCCTACGGTTACACGCCCAAGCAGGGTACCGGATGCACTGTTCGCACCCTGGTTGCCTACGCCGAGGATCTCCTGGCCGCCTCCGCATAGCACCCCTCTGCACCTCCGGATTGCGCGAGCCCCTGCCTGATCCCCGGCGAGGGCCGCGCAACCCCGGAATTATGCGGGGTGTAGCGCTGTGTCACAAGTGAACGTGAGTCTGGACACAAGCGCTCCCCAAAACGCCCGCAGAGGGTGGAGCATGGGTAGGTGGTTCGCTAAGGTGAACTCGATAGTCACAAATGCAAGAGAACTTAGGTGCTGGCATAATCACGGCAGAACAAGTTCCAAAGACCAGATGGCACGCAGTCCCGTGTCATCATTCACGCGAGGGAGCGTTTTAGTGGCCGATCAGGCAACTGCGCAAGAATTCGACATCCTGGTACTCGGTGGCGGCAGCGGCGGCTACGCCACTGCCCTGCGGGCCGTTCAGCTTGGGTTCACCGTTGGCCTTGTGGAAAAGGCAAAGCTCGGCGGAACCTGCCTGCACAACGGTTGCATTCCCACCAAGGCACTCCTGCACTCGGCCGAACTTGCCGACCATGCACGCGATTCCGCCAAGTACGGCGTGAACGTCACGCTCGACAGCATCGACATGTCGGCCGTGAACGCGTACAAGGACGGCATCATTGCCGGTAAGTTCAAGGGCCTCCAGGGACTCATCAAGTCCAAGGGCATCACCGTCATTGAGGGTGAAGGCAAGCTCCAGGGCAACAACACAGTCGTCGTGAACGGCACCTCCTACTCGGGCAAGAACATCGTCCTGGCCACGGGGTCATACTCCCGTTCGCTGCCCGGCCTTGAAATCGGCGGCAAGGTCATCACCTCCGACCAGGCCCTCACCATGGACTACATCCCCAAGAGCGCCATCGTTCTGGGCGGCGGCGTCATCGGAGTCGAATTCGCTTCCGTCTGGAAGTCCTTCGGCGTGGATGTCACCATCATCGAAGGCCTCCCCTCCTTGGTCCCCAACGAGGACGCCTCGATCGTCAAGAACCTTGAGCGTGCTTTCAAGAAGCGCGGCATTAAGTTCACCACCGGCATCTTCTTCCAGGGTGTCGAGCAGAACGACGACGGCGTCAAGGTCACCTTGGTTGACGGCCAGACGTTCGAAGCCGACCTCCTCCTGGTTGCCGTCGGCCGTGGTCCCGTCACCGCCAACCTCGGCTACGAAGAGGCCGGCATCACCATCGACCGCGGCTTCGTCATCACCAACGAACGCCTCCACACTGGCGTCGGCAACATCTACGCCGTTGGCGACATCGTCCCCGGTGTTCAGCTCGCGCACCGTGGCTACCAGCAGGGTATCTTCGTCGCCGAGGAAATCGCCGGCCTGAACCCGGCAATCGTCGAGGACATCAACATCCCCAAGGTCACCTACTGCGAGCCCGAAATTGCCACAGTCGGTTACACCGAGAAGGCTGCCAAGGAAAAGTTCGGCGACGACCAGGTCCAGACCCAGGAATACAACCTGGCCGGCAACGGCAAGAGCTCCATCCTCGGGACCGGCGGCATCGTCAAGCTCGTACGCCAGAAAGATGGCCCCGTTGTGGGCATCCACATGATCGGCTCCCGCATGGGCGAGCAGATCGGTGAAGCCCAGCTGATCGTGAACTGGGAAGCCTACCCGGAGGACGTGGCACAGTTGGTCCACGCCCACCCCACCCAGAACGAAAGCCTGGGCGAAGCCCACCTTGCCCTCGCGGGCAAAGCTCTCCACGGCTAAGTCTTACCAAGACCCGCGGGTCAGGTGCATGCAGCGCAATATGCCGCATGCACCTGACCCGGACCAGCAGAATTCATCCGCACAAAGATCAATAAGGAGAACGGGGACGACATGTCTGAATCCGTTAACTTGCCCGCCCTCGGTGAGAGTGTCACCGAAGGAACCGTCACCCGCTGGCTCAAGCAGGTTGGTGACCGGGTGGAGATCGACGAGCCGTTGCTCGAGGTTTCAACCGACAAAGTAGACACCGAAATCCCTTCTCCGATCTCTGGCGTCATCGAAGAAATCCTCGTCGCTGAAGACGAGACGGCCGAAGTAGGCGCCCCCTTGGTCCGCATCGGCGACGGCTCCGGTTCGGCCGCTCCTGCAGCCGAGGCTGCACCGGCTGAGGAAGCCCCGGCTGAGCAGGCTGCACCGGCAGAAGAAGCTCCCGCCGCTCCTGCCGCTGAAGAGGCCCCGGCCGCTGAAGCCCCCGCGGCTTCCGGCGAAGGCCACGAAGTCACCCTCCCCGCATTGGGCGAGAGTGTCACCGAAGGTACCGTCACCCGTTGGCTGAAGGCCGTAGGCGACACCGTTGAGGTGGACGAGCCCCTCCTCGAGGTTTCCACCGACAAGGTAGACACCGAGATCCCGTCCCCCGTTGCCGGCACCCTGCAGGAAATCCGCGTCAGCGAGGATGAGACAGCAGAGGTTGGCTCCGTCCTTGCCGTCATCGGCTCCGGCGCTGCCCCCGCTTCGGCTCCCGCACCGTCTGCCGCGCCCGCCGCTGAGGCCCCGGCTGCACCCGCAGCCGCCCCGGCACCCGCAGCACCCGCTGCCGCCCCGGCACCCGCAGCACCTGCCGCTGCTCCGGCGGCACCCGCAGCCGCCCCGGCACCGGCAGCCCCTGCCGCTGCATCTGCTCAGGCTGCTCCGGCAGAAGGTTCTTCGGAATCCGGTTACGTCACTCCGCTGGTTCGCAAGCTTGCCAACCAGCACGGTGTAGACATCGCATCGGTCTCCGGCACCGGCGTCGGTGGCCGCATCCGCAAGCAGGACGTCCTGGCTGCCGCCGAAGCGAAGCAAGCAGCCGCAGCTCCCGCTGCAGCTGCCCCCGCTGCAGCTCCGGCTGCGAAGGCCGCTGCCCCCGTGGTTGCCTCCTCCCTGCGAGGCACCACTGAGAAGGCCCCGCGTATCCGCCAGGTTATTGCCCGCCGCATGCGCGAGTCCCTTGAGGTCTCCACTCAGCTGACCCAGGTGCACGAGGTCGACATGACCAAGATCGCCAAGCTCCGGCTCAAGGCCAAGAACTCCTTCCAGGCCCAGAATGGCGTCAAGCTGACGTTCCTGCCCTTCATCGCCAAGGCAGTGGCCGAGGCCCTGAAGCAGCACCCGAAGCTGAACGCTGCTTACGATGAGTCCAAGCAGGAAATCACCTACCACAACGCCGAGCACCTGGCGATCGCCGTGGACACAGACAAGGGCCTTTTGGTTCCCGTCATTTCCGACGCCGGTAACCTCAACCTTGCCGGCCTGGCCAGCAAGATCGCCGACGTCGCAGGCCGTACCCGCGACGGCAAGATCGGCCCGGACGAGCTCTCCGGTGGCACGTTCAGCATCACCAACATCGGTTCCGTTGGTGCACTGTTTGATACCCCCATCATCAACCAGCCACAGGTAGGCATCCTCGGAACCGGCGCGATCGTCAAGCGCGCCGTCGTGGTTGCCGACGAAAACGGCGACGACTCCATCGCCATCCGCTCCATGATGTACCTGTCCCTCACGTACGACCACCGCCTGGTGGACGGTGCGGATGCCGGACGCTTCCTGCAGACCCTCAAGGCCCGCCTTGAAGACGGTGCTTTCGAAGCAGACCTCGGCCTCTAAGACCGTGCTGAACTAAGCAGCGTTTGTAAGAATCAGAAGGGCGGGTTCCCGGGACAACCGGTAACCTGCCCTTCTGCTTTCGATGCACCTGACGGCGTCCGCGTGGCTTTGCTACGGGACGTAGAACCAACTGGATAAGCTGGGGCCATGAGTATTCTCTTCAGCATTCTGGTGTTCTTGCACATCGTCGGCGCGGCCATGATCGTGGGCTACTGGATCGCCACTCTCAAGACCCCCACCGTCCACCCGCGCCAGCGTGACGGCGCCTTCCTTCAGCTGCTCACGGGCATCGCCATGATGGGTGTGATTCCCCTGCTGCCGGACGCCGACCCCAGCTACTTCAAGCTTGGCATCAAGTTTGCCATCGGCGTTGCCGTCGCCGTCCTCGCCGTCATAGGAGCCCGCAAGGTCAAGAACGGCGAGCCTGTGTCCACCGGACTGGCACATGGCGTAGGCGGTTTGGCCTTGATCAACATCGCCATCGCCACCCTCTGGAACTAGGCCCGGGCTACACAAAACTTCCGGGGCCCCTGTGCCGGCCGGACTGTGTCAGTTGTTAGGTATCCATGACGCCAGTCCGGGGGTCACAATCCACCGTCAGCAGAATGCCCGTGCGGTCCGGCGGGCAAATCCATAGGATTGATCCCGGTGGCACCTGCCAAAGGCTGGTTGCCGACTCACAACGATCCCAAGGAGTGGACATGGCAGCAACACGCACCGCACACACGGTTTGGAACGGAACCCTGATCGAGGGCGCCGGCAACACAACTCTGGATAGCTCGGGTCTGGGCACGTTCGATGTCACTTGGAAGGCGCGCACCGAGCAGTCCGGCGGCAAGACGAGTCCCGAAGAGCTGATTGCCGCTGCCCACTCCGCATGCTTCTCCATGGCCTTCAGCCACGCTTTGGCCGGCGAAGGTTTCACCGCAGAGGAAGTGAACACCAAGGCTGACGTCACGTTTGTTCCCGGCACCGGCATCACGGGAAGCCACTTGACCATGACCGCAAAGGTTCCCGGCCTCTCCGAGGAAGACTTCCGTCGCATCTCCGAAGACGCGAAGACCGGCTGCCCCGTTTCCGGCGCTCTGGCCAGCATCGAGATCACCTTGGATGCCACCCTCACGGCGTAGCACCGAACAGCATCGCGCGAAAACCAGGAAGAGCCCCGTCGCTCCCCCTCAGGGAAGCGGCGGGGCTCTTCTGCGCCTGGTTGCCTATCAGCCCTTCCGGGGACGTGACGGCAGCGGTGCCGGCCGGAGCTTTCGGTAGCCCTCACGCAACGGAGGACGGTCGGTGGGCAGTTCCTGGATCATTTCCTTAAGTGCACCGATTCCGTATTCCAACTGGGGATCCGTCCCGGCCGCATACGCATGCGGCGGGAACAGTACCTCAATGTCCGGCTCCACACCACGGTTTTCGACGTCCCAACCGATCCCGCCACTGAACCACGTGGCGTATCTTGGCTGGGTAACACCGGTTCCATCGGCGAGTGAGAAGCGGTTGTCGATGCCCACCACGCCACCCCACGTCCGCGTACCAATGACGGGGCCTATGCCCCGCAGCTTGGATACTTGGGTGATGATGTCACCGTCTGATCCGGCAAATTCATCGGCGAGGATGATCACGGGTCCGCGCGGCGCATGGTGCGGGTAGGTCCGAGGCTTTTCACCGCGCGGCATACTCCACCCCGTGACCTTGCGCCCGATCAGTTCGGCTACCAGCTGGGAAGTGTGTCCTCCGCGGTTACGCCGCACATCCACAATGAGGCCGTCCAAGGCCGTCTCCGTGTCGAGATCGCGGTGGAGCTGCGCCCAGCCGTTGGCCATCATGTCCGGGACATGCAGGTAGCCGAATGTTCCGTCCGAGGCCTCACGGACTGTACGCCGGTTGGCCCTGACCCAATCCTGGTATCGCAGCCGCTCCTCATCACGGACGGGAACCACTGCAACGCGTCGCTGGGCACCGGCAGCTCCTCCATGGCCATCACCATTGAGGAGCGTCAGCTCAACAGTCCTACCCGCCGAACCCACCAACTGCATCGCCGGGGTTAGGGCCGCCGAAAGCTCGACGCCGTCAATCGCCATAAGGACGTCGCCCACCTTGGCATCCACCCCGGGACGAGTCAGGGGGGAGGTGGCCAGCGGGTCGGAGGACTCTCCGGCGAGGATCCTGGTGATTTCCCACCCCTTGGCACCGAGTTGGAACTCTGCTCCAAGCCTGCCCTGGCCGTTTCGCCCGGGCTCAGTGACAGCCGTCGGTTTGACGTAGGCATGTGATGTGCCCAGCTCACCATGAATCTCCCACAGAAGGTCCACCAGGTCATCGTGGGATCCGAGCCTGTCCACGATCGGACGGTAGCGCTTGTACACGGAGTCCCAATCCTGGCCCGCCATGTCGGCGGTCCAGAAGAAGTCCCTTTGCAGCCGCCAGGCCTCGTCGAACGCCTGTCCCCACGCCGCCACCGGGTCTATGATGGCCCGAACCCTGTTGAGCTCCACCTTGACAAGATCGGCAGAGTCCTCTTCCACCTTGTTCTCAGCAGGAACGCACGTAACCTGCTTGTCCAGCACGTAAACGATCCGGCTCAGGTCACCCGACAGCCGGTAGCTGTCCACTGCCTTGACGAGCGTGACCGGCTTGCGCTTGGCGAGGTCGTAACGGACCAGGGACGGCGCCGACTTTTTGTCTTGGAGGGTTCCCCGACCATCGCCCATGACTCCCGAAAGTTCGGTGTCGAGCCACAACAGGGCACCCTCGCCAACACCCAGCTCGGAGTAGTTCCCTTGAGGTACCGGCACAGCAATCACTCTGTGGGCGAGCCCGTCCGGGTCCACGCGCACGGCGGCAGCTTCGCCGTCGTCGGTCTTGTCCTTATCGGACGGGACCGCGGTAGCCGAGGCGTCCTCAAGCGTGTCTACGGAAGGGCCAAAGGGCGACGGCGTATCCGCGGCCAAAGCCACCATATACGGCTTGATGGGACTCGGGAAGGAGAGGTCGAAGGAGTGACCGTCGTACACGGGGTCGAAGCTCCTGTTGGACAGGAATGCCAGGAACTTTCCGTCCGGGGTGAACCTGGGAGACTCGTCACGGAAGCGCCCGTCCGTGACATCGATGATGCCTGCACCAGGCTCTGCCGGCCGGGCAATCCGGAGCTTGCTCCGCGAACCGAAGGACGTCACCGGCTCGGACCAGGCAAGCCACTGGGAGTCGCTGGACCACGAGAATTGATCAATGCTGCCTTCACCAACGCTGACAAGCCGCACCAATGTTCCTGCAGCGGTATCGGCAATAAAGACGTCGCCGAAGGACGTGCCGACAGCTATCCAGCGTCCATCCGGGCTGGCTTCCAGCGCGCTCGTCCGCGTAGGGGCAGGGAATTCAACCCGAAGATCCGCAGAGTCTTCCGATGCCACGGGAGCCTCGTTGGCCGCGGTACCGCCCGCGGTGTCCGGGGATGGTACAACGTTGCTTGCCTCAGCCGTTCCGGAGTGTGTTTGCTCGGCCGATGCCTGTGCGGGCTGCTTCACCGCCTGGGCGTTTGCGTGCCCCAACACATTGGATGCGGCAACGGGCTTTGGCAGAGGTGCTGACTCTTCTGCAGCAGGGGCGGCTTGTTCGGTAGTGGGTGCGGGAACCTCCACCACAGCAGCCAGGCGGGCGGCGATGCGCTTGATGTACAACGCTTCCACTCCCCCGTGGTCTGCGACGTACGCTATCCGTCCATCCGTAAGAGGCCGGGGAAGCCGGGCGCGGACTCCCGGGGTTGCCTCAATTACCCGCGAGGGTCCGTCCTTGTGACGAAGCCAGTGGATGGTGCCGTGCGATTCCACGGCGCTGGCAGTTCCGGTGAAGTTGGGGAAGACGTCCCCCAAGTGGGCGGAAGTCTTCAGCGGCGCGGGGCGGCGACCCGGTGATGCCGAGCCAAGGGTGACGTCCACTTTGACGGGCTCTGCTTCTGCATCCAACGACGGCAACATCCAAAGCTCGCCTGCCGATTCAAAGACCACCTTGGTGCCATCCGTGCTGGCGTGCCGAACGTAGAAGTCCTCATGGTCCGTGTGGCGGCGCAGGTCGGAACCATCCGGAAGCACCGAGTAGAGGTTTCCATATCCCTCGTGGTCCGAAAGAAACGCAATCCGCCCTTGAATCCACAGGGGGTCGGTGAGGTTCCCGTCGAGCTCCTTCACCAACCGCTCAAACTCGCCGTTACCGTCAGCGTCGATCCAGAGCTTCCCGGCTGTGCCACCACGGTAGCGCTTCCACCAAGCGGGCTCGCGTGAAAGCACGCTTGCCAGGACAACAGGCTTCTCGTCACCAATTTCGGGTCCGAAGGCAACAGCCTCCACCGGGCCGAAAGGAAGCTCGACGGCGGCGCCGCCGTCCAGCGGGAGGCTGTAAGCGTGCGTGTGGCGGCTTTCGGCCTGTTGGAAGGCGCTCGTCACCACCACATTCCCTGCCGGTGTGAATCCCTTAACCTTCGTAGTGCTGTGCCCGAAGTACGACAACTGCCTGTACCCGCCGCCGTCGACGTTTGCGGTGACCACCTCCGGTGACGTACCCACAACAGTGGTCCACACCAGCTTCTTGCCGTCCGGAGTAAACCTGGGGTTCCTGGCTGGCAGTTGCTGGGAGGAAATCCGCCAGGCGCGGCCGCCTGAAAGGGGTGCGATCCAGATGTCGTCTTCGGCCACGAAGGTGACCAGATCGCCGTGCACATGCGGGAAACGGAGGTAGCTGGAGGAGGTCATTGTTCGATCATAGTCAAGAGGCATCACTGAACTGCGGCATCCACCGCCGTTTCCACCACAAGCGTTCGCCATGGTGAGATGGGTCATGAGAATCGTGATGTCCGGAGCTTCGGGAATGATCGGGTCGGCCCTGGCCGAGCAGTTGACCGCTGAAGGCAACGAGGTAGTACGGCTGGTGCGGCGCCCAGCCGAAACGGCACGTGAATGGGCGTGGGACCCGGACAAGGGCGAACTTGATGAGTCTGTCCTGGAGGGAGCCGATGCCGTAGTCAACCTATCGGGCGCCGGCATCGGAGACCGCCCGTGGACAAAACGCCGGATTCAGGTCCTCACCGAATCCCGCCTCCGACCAACACAGACACTGACCGCGGCAATGCGGCGGCTCAGCAACCCCCCTTCCACCTTTGTCAGCCAATCAGCGTCCGGCTATTACGGCGCCTCACGCGAAGGGGTGCTGCGGGAAGATTCAGGCCAGGGTACCGGCGTGCTGGGGCATCTTTCCTTTGAATGGGAGCGAATGGCAAGAACAGCACCATCCGGGGTGCGCGTGGTAACCCCCCGGACCGGCGTGGTGCTGAGTACCTCCGGTGGCGCGCTCGGGCCGCTGCTTCCCTTGCTGAAACTTGGGCTGGGAGGACCGTTCGGCAATGGCCGCCAGTACTGGCCATGGATCACATTGGCCGACGAAGCCCGCGCCCTCGCCTACCTCCTTACCGCAAACCTTGAGGGACCGGTGAACGTCTGCGCCCCGGAGAGTGCTGACGTTAACACGATCGTTGCTGAACTCGCCAAGGCCTTTCACAGGCCAGCTTTCCTGCGCGTTCCCCGACCAGCCCTGAAACTGGTTCTGGGAGGGCTGGCAGACGAACTCGTCATGGCCAACCAGCGAATGGAGCCGTCGCGGCTGCAGGAAGCCGGCTTCCATTGGTTGCATCCGACCCTCCCCGATGCCATGGAATGGCTGAAGCAGCAAGAGGCCCGCTGACACGGGCCCCTGGCATGTTCGGGCGATCATCCAGTGGTTGGCATCACTTAGCGGGCGCGGCGCTCAGGATTCCCGAAATCTGCCAGCGCCCGCCTGTTCGAACCATGTCCAGCCGGAGTTGCTGCGGCGCCCCTGGGCCCTCGGTCCTGACAATCTCTCCCGAGGCCAGGCGTTCCTCATATCCTGAGGTCATGGCCGTTACCGCCACCAGCACACGATCTCCCTGCGGGGGTCCGTCCAGGGTCAGGGCTGTCAGCGTTGTGTGGAGACCGGCAAACGCCGTCCCGGCGCCCCGAAGATAATCTTCCAACTGCTGATCGGCGGCCTCAGCCTGCGAACCTGGCGCGTTCACGGCCTCCAAAAGGTCCAGGCGCCGGTCTCCCAAGGCAATGTCGCGCAGGGCCGACAACGCCGGCACGGCGATCAGGGGGTCCTGGGATTGAAGCCCTTCCGAGAGCGCCTGCGGAAGATCCTGGCGGTTCCGAGAATCTCCGGCATGGCTGGGATCGGCAACGCCGGTTTCGGCCGCTGCTTGGTGGACGATCGCCGTCGTCGGTCCAAACTGCTGCCAGGTGATCCATGAAGCGACAGCAATAAACGCCACCATCGCCGTCACGAGCAGCGGCCGGCCGCCACCTTCACGGCCGGGGCGGCTCAGTGGGTTGCGCGCGCGGTGTGGCACAGGAAGCGCCACGCCGTGCACGAACGGCAGCCATCTCCACAACGCCTGCCACCAGCGGGTGGCCCGGCGGGGCGAACGCCCCATGGCCTCGCGTCTGGTCAGCAATTCAGGAATGACGGAGGCATGCACGGCGCCGGAGAGATCGAGCGACTCGGGAGCAGCACTTCTGAAGATTGCCGTGCCAAGTTCCCTGGCCGAGGGGCGATTTTGTGGGTTAGGGTCCAGGGCGGCCTCTAAAGCCGCCGCCATTGCCTTGGGCACCTCGGGCACCAGAAGGGACAAAGGCGGACGATCCTGTTCCGGGCCAGGCGTTGTCCCCGTCAGGCAGTACCAGCCCACCGCTCCCAGCGAATAGACGTCGCGTTGGGGCTGGAGATTGTTCCGGGAAAGACCGCCGTTCGCGGACACTGGGGCCGGTGGTTCCATGAAGCCGGGCGTTCCGACACTTGGCCCCTGTGGAGTGTCGCCCACCATGGCGGCAACGCCAAGATCAGCCAGCAGCGGCATCCCTTCCGCAGTCAACAGGACGTTGCCCGGTGACACATCTCCATGTTCGGTGCCGTTGACGTGCAAGTATTCCAATGCCTGGGCAAGGGGCGTCAGGATCGTCACGGCTTCTCCGATCCTGAGCTTTCCCCTTGCTGATATCAGGTTGCCCAGCGAGCCTCCCGCTGCGTAGTCCATGACGATCCCCAGCGTCCCCTCGCCAACCGCACCCACGTGGAGGACCTCGTGGACACCGATGAGGTGCTTGTGCTTGAGGCCGGAGAGGAGCCTCATCTCGCGGACCAGGTCCCGGGAAACCTTGGCCAATGCCTTTGAACCACCACCGGAGGCATCAGGCGTGGCGCACTTGACCGCAAACCGCGCACCGTCCTTATCCCTCGTGACCAGCCAAACGGTGGCGCTGCTGCCGCGGCCCAGCGGGCGGGATATCGAATAGCCAGGAACGTGGGGAGCCACGGCCCCGGGAGCGTCAAGAGTTTCCATAGACAAGGTGTACCGGACCTCAGGAATTTCCGCAGAAGTTATCCACAGGCACTGACATTGCCAGCTGCACGTTCCCACTACCCTGGATGCGACTGAGAGCTTCACCACAAAACCATGGCTCGTCTCCTGCGGGGTCTAAGCTTGAACCCATGACTCTTGAGTTTTCACAACTGGGTCTTGCCCCTGATTTCGTTGATTACATGCAGGGCTGGGACCTGCAACGCGAAGTCCACAACAAAGTTGTTGCGGGCGAGAAGAACAGCACCGTCTTGATCCTTGAGCACGCCGCCGTCTACACGGCCGGCAAACTCACCGAGGACCACGAACGCCCCTTTGACGGCACTCCCGTAGTTCCCGTGGATCGCGGCGGGAAACTGACGTGGCACGGCCCGGGGCAGCTCATTGCATATCCCATCCTCAAGCTAAAGAACCGTGCCGGTATCCGCGATTACGTGGAACGGCTCGAGGCCATCATGATTGCCGTGATGCACGACTACGGCATTAACGCCGTCACGGTGAAGGGCCGGGCCGGCGTCTGGATCCTTGCCGACGACAAAGGACCTGACCGCAAGATCGCCGCGATCGGCATTCGGGTCCTGGACGGCGTCACCATGCACGGCGTGGCCATCAACTGCAGCAATGACCTGGCACCCTATGCGCAGATCATCGCTTGTGGTATCACCGACGCCAGCGTCACCACCATGTCGCTGGAAACCGGCCGGACCATCAACCCTGCCGACATCGTTGACCGCTTTGTTGAAGAATTCAACAAGCATGAAGAAGCACTCGTTTCCACACCCGAAGGAGCACTCCAGTGACCTTGGCACCTGAAGGCCGTAAGTTGCTGCGCGTTGAGCAGCGTAACTCGGCGGTCCCGGTTGAACGTAAGCCTGAGTGGATCAAGGCCAAGGTCCAGATGGGTCCGGAGTTTGTCCAGCTC
>Ga0247742_10000137_pt1 | contig 63001 bp, 65 predicted proteins | sample UWRJL208509C2_FD_180944 | JGI IMG/M metagenome (GOLD analysis project Ga0247742, IMG submission 180944) | Plant litter microbial communities from Arlington Agricultural Research Station in Wisconsin, United States - UWRJ-L208-509C-2 | ecosystem: Environmental > Terrestrial > Plant litter >...
CCAGTCGGAACAGCGCGATGTGCCGGTCGCCGGGCTGGGCGGCGCCAGGCAACTCTTCCCGGTGCACTCCCCCGGATTTGGCGAGCGCTCGGAGCGCGAAGAACGCGGCGGCGGCGATCCCGATGCCGACCGCCACGATCAGGTCGACGGAGACGGTGACGATCGCCGTCACGATGAACACCACCGCGTCAGACCGCGTCGACCCGACGACACTGCGCACGGTCGCGATCGAGACCATCCGTACGGCGGTAACCATCAGCACACCGGAGAGCGCGGCGAGCGGAATCTGCGAGACGACGCCGGTCGCGAAGTAGACGACCCCGATCAGCACCAGCGAGTGGGTGATCGCCGAGAGGCGGGTGCGGCCACCCGAGCGGAGGTTGACGGCCGTGCGCGCGATGGCGCCGGTCGCGGGCATCCCACCGAAGAATCCGGACGCGACCGACGCCAGCCCCTGGCCCACCAGCTCGCGATCGGCGTCATACGAGCCGGTGTTGGAGATGGATGCCGCGACTCGCGCCGAGAGCAGCGACTCGATCGCGGCGAGCGCCGCGACCGTCAGCGCCGGTCCGATCAGCGACTGCACCACTGCCGGGTCGAGCGCGGGCAGTTGCGGGGCGGGCAGCGAACTGGGCAGCACGCCGATCTGCTCGAGCGGCAGCGCTAGCAGCCCGGCGACGATGGAGGCGACGACGATCGCGATGATCGAGCCGGGGATCTGCCGATGGATGCGCGGGGCAACGACCATGATCGCCGCGACCAGGGCGACGATCGCGAGCGGCCACACCACCGTGCCGCCGTCGACGGCGCCGAAGGACTGCACCGCGGCGACGAACGCGTTGCTGCTCGCTCCGGGGTGCGAGCCGATCGCGGCGGGCACTTGCTGCAGGAAGATGATGACTGCGATGCCGAGGGTGAACCCCTCGATCACCGGCCACGGGATGTAGGAGACAACCCGCCCGAGCTTGCCGATGCCGGCGATCAGCACGACAACGCCCGCCATGACGCTGACCACGGCGACCGCGCCGACTCCGTGCGTCGCGACGATCGGCCCGAGCACGACCACCATCGCGCCGGTCGGACCGGAGACCTGGATGTTCGAACCCCCGAACACCGCGGCGACGAGGCCGGCCACGATCGCGGTGATGAGTCCGGCTTCCGCTCCCGCCCCGGAACTGACTCCGAAGGCCAACGCGAGCGGCAGAGCCACGATCCCCACGGTGACTCCGGCGAGAATGTCGGCGCGCCAGGTCCGTTTCACCGAGCGATAGTCCCGCCAGCTCGGCAGTAACGGCCTCAGATAGCCGACGACGCGCATGTCAGCGCCGCGGCTCGGGCGGGTTAACGGTCGACGCGAGCTGCTGCTGGGTGTGCTCGAGAATCTCAATCAACAGAGCGCGCGAGACGGTCAGCAGGTCAGCCACCTGCGGGTACGCGAGGCGGTAGAACACCTGGCTCGCGCGGCGTTCCGCGACCACGAGGTTGTGTCGGCGCAGCACCGCGAGGTGCTGGGAGAGATGGGATGCCTCGAGCCGGGAGTCGGCGAGCAGGTCGGTGACCGAGACCTCTGGGTTCGCGGAGAGCAGTTCGAGCACCCGCACCCGCACGGGGTGCGCGAGCCCTTTGAACAGGTTCGCCTTCACCTCGTAGAGCGGGCGCTGTGCATCCGGTGCGACGTCGGAAGTCCGGATGGATGGATACATATTTCCATCATACCGCTTGAGGGTTGCGCGTCTCCCGGCGCGGGGGTAACGTACAACCAAATGGTTGTACAACAAGAACTCAGCGACGCGGAGGTGGACCGGATCTTCCGGGCCCTCGCCGATGCAACGCGGCGCGACATCGTGCGCCGAACCCTCGTCGCCGAGGTGTCGGTGTCTCATCTCGCGGAGGCGTACGACATGTCGTTCGCTGCGGTGCAGAAGCACGTCGCGGTTTTGGAGGAGGCGAAGCTGGTGAGCAAGCAACAGCGCGGCCGTGAACGGATGGTCCGCGGCGATCCCGCCCGCATCGCCCAGGCCCAGCAACTGCTGAACCAATTCGAACAACTCTGGCGCTCGAGGATCGACCGTCTCGATGCGTTGCTTGACGAACCCACCACCCAGGAAGGCCAATGATGCCCGTTACCTCTGTCGATACCGACCCGGTCGCTCTGACGATCACGATCGTCGCCGCCTTCGCCGCCCCGGTGAGCCGGGTGTGGGATGCCTACACCGACCCGCGGCAGATCGAGCGGTTCTGGGGCCCGCCCATCTATCCGGCCACCTTCCTGCGCCACGACGCCGCTGTCGGCGGGACCAGCATCTACAAGATGACCGGCCCGGAGGGTGACGAACACTACGGGCGGTGGGACTGGACCGCCGTCGACCCCTCCCACTCCTTCGAGGTGGCCGACTCGTTCGCCGACGAGCACGGCAACGCCAACACCGACCTCCCGACCACGCTTATGAGCATCCAGTTCGAGGAGACGGCGAACGGATCACGCGTCACGAGCACCTCGCGCTTCGAGAGCCTGGAGCAGCTCGAACAGCTCGTCGAGATGGGCATGCTCGAGGGCAGCCAGCAGGCGATGGCCCAGATCGACTCCGTGCTCGCAGACCTCGCCGCGTTTGCCGCCGACCGTGGGGTGGAGGCGCAGACGCTCAGCGACACCCAGGTGCGCGTAGCGCGAGTCATCCGCGGGTCGGTCGAGCAGGTCTGGCGGGCCCACAATGATCCCGACCTCATGAAGCGCTGGTTGCTGGGGCCGGACGGATGGACGATGCCGGTCTGCGAGATCGCGACGGCCGTGGGAGACACCTATCGCTACATGTGGGAACCCGACGGAGGCGGCCAGGGCTTCGGCTTTACCGGCGAGCTGCTCGAGTCGGAGGAGCCCCGGCGCGCGGTGACGACCGAGTCGATGATCGGGATGGACTATCCCGCGACCCTCAACGAGCTCACCCTCACCCCGGTCGAGGGCGGCACGCTGATCTCCCTCGTCATCACCTACGCCAACGCCGAGCAGCGCGACGCAACGCTGGCGACGGGGATGACGCGCGGCATGGAGACGAGCTACGCCCGGCTGGAGCAATTGCTGCCGCAGTACGCCTGACTGCTACTCAGCACTCGCCGCGGTGCGAGCGGCGAGCCGTGCGAACGCGTCTTTCAACTGCGGCGGCTCGACCACCTCGATGTCGGTATCGAAGCGCAGGAGATAGGCGGCGAGCGCGACCCACGACCACGAACCCGCGTGGATGCTGCAGCGGCCGTCGCCGAGATCTTCGACGACACCATCTCCGGCGAATGGGAGCAACTCGCTTGGAGGCAGGTGCAGGATGACCGTGCCGAGGCACGGCCATCCGCCACCCACGTCCGACCCCGTGAACCGCGACGACACGTAACCGTGTACGTCTCCGTCGGGCACCTGGCGCGGAGCGAAGCGCGGCCCGGTCGGCGCGCGCGGCGCTATCCGGTCGGCACGGAAAAGGCGCCAGTCGTCGCGGTCGAGGTCCCACGCGACGAGGTACCAGCGACCGCGCGAGGTCACGAGGTGGTGCGGCTCGACCCGGCGCGGAGGCGACTCGGTGCTCGGTGCGCCGTAATCGAAGCGCAGCACCTCGCGGGCGCGCACCGCCGCCGAGATGGCCGTGAGCACCTCGGGCGCCACCGGCTCGAGCGCCGCCTCCCCCGGGCCTCTCGCGATCGCGGTGAACTGCAGCAGGTCCAGGCGGTGCCGGAGCCGCGACGGCATCACCTGCCGCACCGTGGTCAAGGCGCGCAGGGCGGCCTCCTCAATGCCGACGCCGGTGACGGTCGCAGCCTGGAGGGCGACCGCGAGCGCGATGACCTGGTCGTCGTCGAAGAGCAGCGGTGGCAACTCGCTGCCGGCATCCAGGCGGTAGCCGCCATCCGGGCCCATGGTCGCCCGAATCGAATAGCCCATCTCCCGCAACCGGTCGACGTCACGCCGAACCGTGCGATCGCTGATGTCGAGGCGCTCGGCGAGCAGCGACCCGGGCCAGTCACGGCGGGTTTGCAGTAGCGACAGCAGGGTCAGCAGTCGGGAGGTGCTCGCCGTGGTCATGCCCCGAGAGTACGCGGAGCCTAGGACTGAAGCTGTCCTAGACACCTGCGAGATTGGTTCCGCCGGCACGACCGGCACCAACTCTCGAGGAGCAGACATGAGCATCAAGACGACCACCCACCTCAACTTCCGCGGAGACGCCCGGGCGGCGCTGGAGTTCTACCAGTCCGTCTTCGGCGGAGATGTCACCGTCGCGACCTACGGTGATTTCGGGATGCCCGCGGGCGTGCCCGGCACCGAGAACGTCGTCTTCGGCCAGGTCGAGACGGCCGACGGCTTCCGCGTCATGGCGTACGACATCCCCGGTCAGTCCGGCGGCGCCGCCGCCAGCTCGACGTACCGGGAGAACGGCACCACCATTACCGACCAGCCGTTCTTCACCTCGGTTCGCGGCGAGACGCTCGACGAGATCGAGGGATATTGGGCCGCTCTGTCGGCGGGCGCGTCCATCGTCGAGCCGCTCGCGGCGTCGGCCTGGAGCCCCGGCTTCGGCATGCTCACCGACCGCTTCGGAGTCACCTGGATTCTCGACGTCGCCTAAACATTGAACTAGTTGGTTCAGTGTGCAATCATGAACCAACTAGTTCAGTTTCGGGAGGTCACAATGTCCACGTCAACTCGCACCCTGCTCATCGGCGCCGTCGTTGCAACGCCCCTGTTCGTCCTTCTCTGGGCGGTGCAGGCCGCCACGCGAGAAGGGTTCCGCCCGCTCTTCCATCCGATGAGTCTGCTGAGCCTCGGCGAGGGCGGATGGTTACAGATCGGCAACTTCGTCGTGACGGGGTTGCTGATCATCGGCGGCGGAGTGGTGCTCGGCCGCACGCTCGCGTCTGGGCGGCTGAGCCACTGGATCGCCGCGCTCGTCGCACTGACGGGTGTCGGACTGGTGATCGCCGGCGTGTTCGTGACCGACGCCGGCGCCGGCTTTCCGGCCGGTGCGCCGGAGGGTGCCCCGCAGATGAGTTGGCACGGCGCGGTGCACGAAGTGGGATTCATTCTGACCCAGGTGGCGTTCATTGCGGCGAGCATCCTGCTCGCGGTCCGGTTCGGCCGCGACCGCCGGCGTGCCTGGCAGGCGTCATCCATCGCCGCGCTCGGTGCCGCCATCCTCATCGCCGTGCTGGGCGACCCCGAGACTCTCGCGATACGACTCGTGATCTCGTCGGCGATCGAACTCGGGCTGATCTCCGCTGTAGCTCTGGGGGCTCTGCGGAAGCGCGCCGAACCTGGTCACCCAGTACGAACCGCGAGAAGGTGAGGAGCCTCCCGGTGGGCTAGTCGCAATCGTAGGGTGGGAAGCGAACCGATCACCGAGGAGCCGACATGCACACGCGAACATTGGGCCAGGGTCTGACAGTCTCAGCGGTCGGGCTGGGGTGCATGGGGATGTCGCAGGGGTACGGCCCGAACCCCGGCGACCGTGATGAGATGATCGGCGTCATCCGGGCCGCCGTCGATCGCGAGATCACATTCTTCGACACCGCCGAGGTCTACGGGCCCTACGTCAACGAAGAGTTGGTGGGCGATGCTCTGCACCCGGTGCGCGACCAGGTGGTGCTCGCCACCAAATTCGGCTGGAACATCCAGGACGGCAAGTCCGTCGGCCTCGACAGCCGCCCGGAGCAGATCAAGCGCGTTGCGGACGCGTCGCTGGGACGACTGCGCACCGACGTGATCGACCTGTTCTACCAGCACCGTGTCGACCCGGACGTGCCGATCGAGGATGTTGCCGGGGCGGTCGGCGAATTGGTCGAAGCGGGCAAGGTGCGCCACTTCGGTCTCTCCGAACCCGCCGCCGCGACGATCCGGCGAGCGCACGCCGTGTTCCCCGTCACGGCCGTGCAGAGCGAATACTCGCTGTGGACCCGCGACCCCGAACCGGAGGTGCTGCCAACCCTCGCCGAGCTCGGGATCGGGTTCGTGCCCTTCAGCCCCCTCGGCAAAGGCTTCTTCACCGGCACGGTCGACACCTCCGCGCCGTTCGCGGCCGGTGACGTGCGCGGCACGATCCCCCGCTTCGAGGCCGAGAACCGAGCTGCGAACCAGGCGCTGGTCGACCACGTCAAACACCTCGCGGGAGCCCCCGGGGTGACGCCGGGGCAGATCGCCCTCGCGTGGCTGCTTGCGCAGCAGCCGTGGATCGTCCCCATCCCGGGCACTCGCCGTATCGAACGGCTCGAGGAAAACGCCGGCGCCACCCAGGCCGCACTTTCGGCCGACGACATCGCCGATCTCGACGCCCTCGCTGCGCGCCTCGGTGTTCAGGGCGACCGGTACAACCCGCAGCACATGGGATACGTCGGCAGGTGACCCAAGTCTCACCACCACGTGGATTGGGGGTGACAGGAGTCACGTGGTGCTCGCTACCGTGGGGGCGGTGCCGAGTCTCGGCCGGAGGGGGAACCGCAGGTGTTCGGACGACGCAAGAGAGACACAGAGGGGCCGACCGCTGTCCCGTCGGCGGCCCCACAGCCCACACAGGACGACGGACTCGCGGCGGCGCGCCGGATGTCGGACGTGGTGTTCGACGGGCTCGTCAAACCCCTTAAGTTGGAGCGCGGTGTACCCAGCCCGGTCATCGCGGCCGTTCTAGGCGCCCTCGCGGGTCACGCCTGCCAGGTCGCGACGTTGAGCGGGCTCGCCAGCAATCATCCCGATTATGCGGGCCTGTCGATCATGACGGCAGGGGGCAAGAACGGCGACAGCTACTGGGTGGGCGACGCGATCAACCGGCCCGTGCTCGAGTCGAAGTATTCCGTTTACGCGCTGGTTGGCGGGGTCAACGAGAAGATGGGTTTCCCGGTGCCCGACCTGCACGAGCTGGCGGGATATGTGGCGTCGACGCTCGGAACGGAGAGCTTCGGTGTTCCGCGCGACCTGCCGAGCGGAGCACCCACGCCGAGATCACTGCTCAGTCTGTGGAGTCTCGGCGAGGCGCTGACCAAGGATGTGGGGAACCCCGATTTCGTGCCAGTAGCCCTGACTCTGGCGTACCAGCGTCTCGCGCAGACCGACAACGCGGTGGACCCGACGGTGGATGTCGCCGCGATGTCCCGCATCATGCTGGAGAGTGCGATCGCTATGTCGAAACTGCAGGTGGCGCCGACCGAGCTGGGGCAAGCAGCTGCCGCTGGTTAGTCCGTAACCCCGTGGGTTCATATTGCCCTGCGACACTCGTAGTATGCCCGCGATCGGTTATGACCCCGCGTTCCTGACCGTCGACGTACCGATCCCGAATCCGGTCGACGGGCGCGCGGTCATCGACCTCCCGTATCCGCATTTCACCGTGCTGCTCGATCCGGAGCGTCGATTGGCGGCGAGCACGGGTGTGAACGTCGACGGAGCCACCCTGCTCGATCTCGGCCGTTCCGACGACTGGCACTTCGACCCGCGCGTCCCAGAGTCATCGCAGGCCGGCCCGGACATCTACGCCCGCAATGACCTCGATCGTGGCCACCTCGTGCGGCGTCGCGACCCGGTGTGGGGCGACCCTGACGTCGCGGCGGCGGCGAACGAGGCGACGTTCTCGTTCACCAACGCCGCCCCGCAGGCCGCACTCTTCAACCAGGGGCCGACCCTGTGGGTGGGGCTGGAAGACCATGTGCTGGATTACGCCAGCGCCCTCGAACAACGGATCAGCGTGTTCACCGGTCCCGTTCTGGCGCCGGATGACCCCACCTACCGAGGCATCCAGATTCCGCGGATGTTCTGGAAGATCGCGGCGTGGACGGCGAGCGTCGACTCCGGGCCCCCCACCTTGCGAGCGGCCGGGTTCGTGCTCGACCAGGGTCCGTCGTTGGATGCGCTGAACCTCCCGGGCCCGGAACCGGTGACCGAGAACCCGCCGCCGTTGGAGCCGTTTCTCACGTTTCAGGTACGGGTCTCGGAGATCGGGGAGCTGACGGGGCTAGACGTGGCGCTACTTGCAGAGGCGGATCGATTCCAGTCCGCGCCCGAGGCGTGGCGGCCGGTACGAGACCAGACGGACATCGTGCTCTAACTGCCACGGAGCCCGACTCAGCGTTCACCTGATGCACATCCTCGGTTAATCGACACCGAGTCTCGCAGGTTCGACCATTGTCCGAACGGCATCGCCGAAGTCACACCACCTGCTCCTTGTCGGAAGGCGTCGCGATGAACCGTCCCATTCGAGTCCTCTCGCTCTACGAAGGCTTCTTCGCTGGCGGGGCGCGCATCCTGCACACCGACGTCGTCGCCGGGCTCCACGGCGCCGGGCAGCAGCACAGCGTGCTCTCGATCGCGTCGGCCGTGCGACGGGAATCCTCCGTTCAGCACCTGCACCGCGACCCGCGCTACGTGCGGCTGATGGAAGCCGGCGTCGACGTGACCACCCTGGGGCGGGTCGGGAGAACGGATGCTCCGGCTCCGGCCACCTTCACCGACCGTGAGTTGCGCATTGCGGCGAGCGTGATCAGGCAAGCCGACGTCATCCTGTCTCTCAAAGAGCAGCCGCTCGGCCTGCTGCTCGCGCTGCGCGAGCGTGGGCTGATGCCCGACATCCCGGTTGCCGCGTGCCTGCACCGCTCAGACCCGGAGCACTCCGGGCCCGCGATCTCATGGCTCAGCGAAGCCGCGGCGAACGGACTGCTGACCGCGGAGATCTCGTGCGCCCAGTCGACGAGCGACGCCTACCAGCCATACCTCGCGCCCGGCGTTGGTCGCTTCGTCATCGGCAACGGGATCGACACCGACCGGTTCCGGCCGGGAACGGACGACGAGCAGGCGAAGACCCGGCGAGCACTCGGTGTCCCCGACGCGGCGCCGGTGGTGGTGTTCGCCGCCAGGTTCGACGCGATGAAGGACCCCGGGCTGTTCCTGCGGTCCATTGCCCTGCACTCGGCCCGTCACCCCGGGACGCACTACCTGATGTGCGGTGCCGGGATGACGGTCGAGAACGAGGCATTCCGTGCGCTGCTGCGGGGGTCAGGGGTTGGCGACTCAGTCAACGTGCATGCTCTCGGCATCCGCAACGACATGCCCGCGATCTACCAGATCGCCGACGTCGTGGCGCTGACCAGTGCCTTCGGCGAGGCATCTCCGCTCTGCCTGCTCGAAGGGGCCGCCTCCGGCGCCACGCCCGTCACCACCGACGTGGGCGATTCTGCGCGGACCGTCGCCGACATCGGGCGCGTCACGAGCCATGACCCGGCCGATATCGTCGCGACGTGGGAGGCGGTGCTCGAGCAGCGGAACGAGCTGCGCGACCTCAGCCTCGCCGCCCGCCCGCGTCTCGGCCGACACAGGATGATCGCGGAGTACGCAGACGTCGTGCGCGGGATCCTCGGGGTGAACGAGGCTGCGGCCTGACCGAGTGAGCGGTGACCATAAGTGTTACTAAGAGCAGCTCTTACTAACACTCATGCGAGGCGTGACTGCGCAGAAGTGAGGAGTTCGATCGCCGTTTGTTCCGCGAGCGCGGCGTCAGCCGCGCCGATCGGCCGAGCGTCGTATCGGTTCTGGTTGCGAGCTCTGCGAAGACGATCGAATCGTCCAGCCGCACGATTACCAGGGGGCTCATCCAGAACGGCCCGGAGGAATCGACCAACAGCCTCGTGCTGCCCTGGCCCGTTGCTTGTGCGATACCCGTGAGCAGCCAGAAGCGCCTCACCGACATCGTGCGCGGCGTCGTAGGCGATGTCGTATTTCACTCCGGGGCTCGTGAGCAGCGACAACTGGCCGACGCGTTCGTCAGCTCCGGCGAGGAATGCGGCCGCACGTGCAGCGTCTGTGGGTACCGGTTCGATTCGCCGAGCATCGACGAGGACCATGACGGCCGCCAACTGCGAAGGCGTGAGTGGAGTCACGGCCACGGCGACTCCCCCAGCACGGGGACGATCGGACCGCTACGGACGCTCGTCAAGAAGCCCGATTGCGCTTGCGCCTCCGCAGGAGTGAGCATGGTCGCGTTGACTGGGCGCCGTACGACCGCCTCGACCCTGTCACATGCCTGGTAGACAAGGTCGGGGTCGGGTGCGCCGATGATCATCACGTCGATGTCGTTCGGCGAAAGGCCCTCGTGGCCGCGCATCCTCGCTGCGAACGAGCCGTAAAGAAAGGCGGATTCGATTCCAGCGATACGTCCAAACTCTTCGGCGAGCAGGACAACGGGGCCCGTGGAGATGAGCAGGATGTCACGGAGAGGGGGAACCAACGGGCTGTCCGGGTTCGCGCGAATCATCCGGGTGCGACCGGCATGCCGCTCAACGAGGATGCCGGCGTCGAGCAGCCGCGCCACCTCCCGGTGAACGCTCGGATAAGCCGCGCCGGCCCTCGATGCGAGTTCTGTCACGCTCAACTCGTCGTCATAGAGGAGAGCAACTGAGAGCAGGCGCGCCTGGCCGTCCGACCGGAAGATCGGAGCGAGCAGTGGCGCCACAGTTCTCATATAACGGAGGATATTATCCATTAAACTGATAGTCAACAGGGCGCGATGGTCGCGCTGGAGGGTCGGGCTATCCGGCGGGCGCCACAGCCTTCGCCGCCTTCGCCGCGAGATGCGTCCCCGCGAGCACAGGCTCATACCGCCGCTCGCCGTTCGGCCCCTCGCAGTTCGGCAGGCACTCGACCAGCTGCGAGTAGTTCGCGTTGTGGAAGAACGGCATGCTCTGGCGACGGTTCGACTTCTGGGAACCGACATCCGGATTGATCACGCGGTGCAGGGTCGACGTCCACCGGTCGTTCGTCCAGCGCCCCATCAGGTCGCCGATGTTGATGACGAAAGCGCCGGGGGTGGATGGGATGTCTATCCACTCGTCACTCTTCGGGTCGTGCACCTGCAGCCCACCGCGGCCGAGCTGCTGGCGGAGGATCGTGAGCGTGCCGTAGTCGGTGTGGGCGCCGGCGCGAAGCACGCCCTCGTCGGGAGCGGTGTCCTGCTCCGGGTAGTTGATCGCGCGCTGCGAGACCGGCGCCTTGTCGATCTTGCCCGCGAAGTAGCTCGCCTCAAGGCCGAGACCCAGCGCGAAGATCGACATGAGCCGATCTGCGAGCCCGCGCATCTCAGCCATGTAGTTCTCGTAGGCCGGACGCAGGCCAGGCAGAGCCTCGGGCCACAGCGGCACCGCGAAGAGGCGCGCTTCGTTCGCGTCGACCGGGCCGTGGCCGGGAGCGAGTCCACCGCTCACGTTGAGCGACTCCTTGAGGTCGCCCTTGTCCATCGCGTCGAGCGAGTTGGCCAGCGACTCCGCCAACATCGGGAAGTAGCCGAACTGGCCGTCAGGGGCTCGCTGGATCGGAAGCTTGTCCTCCAGCGGCAGGTCGAAGAACGCCTTCGTCAGCTGCCAGCACCGATCAGCGATCTCGTCGGGCACCCCGTGATTGACGACCTGGAAGAACCCGACCGAACGGAGGACCTCGTCGATCTCGCGGCCGACCGCTAAGGGATCACGGTCGATGTCGATTGTTGGAACCTCGAGCTGCACTGGTTTCCCTCCGGGTCAACGTGGGTCGAGCCTATCGAGCCAAGGGTGCTGGCTAAATGGTCGGCATCACCGACCGCGCGACCTACTGCCCGAGATCCAGCGCTGAACGGAATCGGTCGGTCACGTCCACACCGACTCCCTGCACAGCCGGCATTCGTACGTAACTGGCATTCGGGCGGTAGGGATCTAAAAGCGGACAAGCAACACGGCGAGATTCAGCTGAGGTCTGATACAACGACAGGACCGACCGAGAAGGCCTTCATCCAGTCGGGCTCCCAGATTAGAAAACCGTCCTCAGCCTCGCGTCTTTAGGAGCTGGTTCCGTGATCGTCCAGGCACCAGCCGCCCCGGTGGAGGACCTCAAGAAATGCTTCCTCAACAGACTGGGCCTCCACGATGTCGAGCGAGTGCCCGCTTTCCGTCGTCAGCCCGTCTATGCCCTGCCAGGATCTGTTGGCACGAACGATCCGCCCGATCTCTTGTTCCTTGTTCCCGATGATTGTGAAGTCCGGTCCGGTGGGAGCCACTCGATAGCCGCCGTGAGCGGGAAGAGGCGCGAGCCGGTTTCGCACTTCGAGCGCGTTATCCCACCAGGTGAGGGAGTAGGAATGCTTTCCGACGAGCGCCTGCCTCTCAACCCAGTTGATAACCGCCGCCTCAGCGTCCTCGGTCGTGATCTCTGAGGAACCGCTAGATGCCACCTCGATCCGTATGTGATCGTGCAGATCGTGGGCGATGCGCAACGGTGCCTTGATCTCGCCCAACCACTCGTTGAGGGATGGCAGCAGCGAGCCCACCGCGCCGATATCGAAGGCCCGGCGGTCCGGCTCGACAGTCCATTTGTTGCTCATGGGCCGAGCGTACTCGGGCGCTCACTCAGTAGGTGGCCTCCCTCCGTGTGAGAGCCTTATAAGTCGAGATCTTTTAAGCATGCCAGTCGGCCTTGCATCGCCTTGCCTTCGCCAGGCTTCACGGAGTCATGCACCGCCGTGTTGTATCGTGTCGAGGCGAATGCGGTCCCACGCCTTCTTCGCGACGGGATGCTTCTCGACGGGTTTGCCCTTGAGCGCCTGGCCGAGATCCCAACGACTGCGTTCCTCGTCGTCAAATATCTCGATCAGTGCGGCGATGGCCTGGTCGGAGGGAAGGCTGGTGAGGTGTTCGATGTCCCGAACAGAGGCCACCATTGTCGGGGTTTCGTGCTCGACGAGACCGTACTCGGGGAGCTTTGCGTTGGCGAAGAGGAACGGATCGCTGGTTACTACCAGGCCCAGGATGCGGCGATCGGCGGGAATGCCTTCAAGCCCACGAGTCCGGGCCTTGATGTGCTGAGCCGTCGTCTGAATCTGCTGTCTCCCCCGCCCGATGTACCGGGAGACCAACTCTGAGAAGTTCCCGCCGCCCGCGAGCGAGTCGAGGCTTAGGCCGGCCGACTTGCACTCGATGAGTACCACTGCGTCAGGTGTCACCCAGATCCAGTCGACGGTCTTCTGGCCTCCACCTTTGCCATACGGAAGCTCGCCGCTCAGGTCATGGGCAACGTTTCGAAACAGGTCGCCGACGTAGCGCTCGTGTCTCCGCCCCAGTTGCTGAGTGAAGTCGCCGCCCCACTCTTGCGCTCCGCGAACGTACAGAGCGCTCGGAAGGAAGGCCCGATGCACAAGTGAACCGACGGGAGCCCAAACACCGACGGCCCCGAGGTCGACGAGCGGACGACCCATGAGCGGGTTGAGCGGGTGCTTCGCCAGCTCCGGATCTTTGCCTGGGCGCTCGTCATAGGCACGGCCCTCAACGCGCAGCTGGTCAACAGTTGCCGTCAGGGTAACAGCTACGCGCTCGACGGTCTTGCGGGGCACGAGCTGCGCAGACCGAGGGTCTTCATAGAAGGGCGCAAGACTATCCGCTACCCACCGACCGCCGTTCGAGTTGACGGCGAGGCCGAGAAGGAATCCAGCGCGAATTGCGTCGACCAGCGGCACTCCGAGGCCCGACGTCCAGTCGAGATGCTCGCCGTAGGCCTCGTCGTCGAAGACGGAGATCGTTCGGGTCTGCTCTTCGAAAAGGGAGATCTGCCACCAGAACTGTTCATGCAAAGATGGGCCGATGATCGAGGTCAGAGTTGATTCTCTGGGCGGGACAAAGACCTCATAGTGGAGCCGCATAAGACGACGGATGTCTTGCTCGCTCGCGTCCTGGTTCCGGAACTCGTTGCCTCGGACGACTGACTCCCTCGCAATCGCGGCCATCACCCAGGGCGGCTGATCGCGGACGTCTTCGAAGCCCCTGTAGTTGGGATCGATGCGGGCCGTCATGCGCGCAATCAGCGGTATCAGTTGAGTCGGTCGATACGCACGAACCGCTTGAGTGAAGGCTGAGTACTTCGGGGACGAGAGAATGGCCTCGTCGTCAATTGCTCGAGGCTCCAAGAGACGTTCCGACTACAGCGAAGCGTCGGTGACAAAATCCGGGTGGTACTTCGCAACTCGCTCTGCGAGCTCGCGCGCCATGTTGGAGATCCGCCAGTGCTCGTCGACCTCGTCCGGAGCCTCGTATTCCGGCTGATGTGCATACGCCTGGGACAAGGCCACCGCCGCGCGGTACACGCTCTTTGGGCTCCCCTCGCGGAGCGCCACCTCATCAATCGGGTAGTGCAGGTCTGTCCGGCGCAGGCGAATCTCCTCGAGGACGAGCGTGGTCCCCGTGATGAATATCTGATCCGCTAGGCTCATCTCCCGAGCCCAAGGGGCTAAGCGTTCGGCTCGTCCATCATCTGGATTATTCATCGTTCTCCTCGGCTCGCCTTAAGCGTAGGAGGGCGGACCGACATCAGCGGGCGAAGCGGGATCCAACGGCGTCCCTCGGGTTCCCTGCCGAGAGGGAGTCAGTAGCCCCAACGCCGACGGACGGGGACTTCTCTGACGGGCATCTCGTGGATGCTTATAGGTCGTCACAACCCGTCGCACCTTCTCCGGCGTGATTCGCTCCTTGTTCGAACTAAGCGAGTAGTCCCAGTGACACCCGACGTCGCCGGCGATAGCAAGGACTACGACACCTGCCGTGGCACCACCGCAGTCAACGCGTCTCATCGCTATGTTGTCCACGCGCTGTCCAATGTGCCCAATCCCCTAGAGGCGACTCCATAGCGACTTGAGGGTCTCTGCTCGCCCACAATGCGGGCATTTGATCGGGCGCGGGCAGAATGTACAGTCACCAAGCGGGCCGTACGCCGGGAGAATTTGCTTGTGCCCACTCCGCACGCACTCGTAGGTGCCCGGGGGTGCAACGACAGCAGGCTCGTAAGGGTCCTCGGCGGCAAAAATCGCCCGCGAGCCCGCTTCGCTCGGATCAGCCAGCCCGTCCGCAATAGATTGGAGGCGAGCCAGCCCCAAGGTAATCTCAGGGTCCGGTCCGCGAAGGCTCGTGAGATAGTCAGCCGCTCGGGTGTGAGGGTAGCCCTTCGATTTGGCGAGTTCTGCGAACTTTAGGCGGGCCGTGCCGCTGTCATGAGCAATGCGGTTTCGCACTGTCGTCAGGTCCACTAGCGCCGCCTTCTCGGCGGAACGATTGGCAAGTCTCGCGAATGGCTGCCCATTCGTCAGGAGTCTCGATGCGCGCTTCAAAGTCTTCTCTTTGATTGGCATCCATGAGACATATCTCGAGTCGCCAGCCGCGTCGGAACCGGCCACGAGAAGTATCGCCTCATCCGTATTACCGGCGGGGACGAGCGGCATGATCTCGCCCCCTAACCGGTTTTCGAGAGCCATGTAGAACAGGTCGCCGATGAACTCCTCGAACAACCCCATGGCGCGAACGAGTGCCAGCTCCACGACGTCGTCACGCGTAGCGCGCACGAGGTTGGAGGCGCGGTAAGCCTGCTCCGCATCCGCCACTGAATTCCGCAACCGCTGCAGTTCGTTTGCCAGGTCCGCAGCCAGCGAGGCTCCGTCGCTCATTTGCTACAAGGCCGTACGAATAAGCCGGATTCTCTGTAACCGGCTGGCCTTATGAGTGGTCTGGCGCCGGAGGCTCTCCGCGAGGTCGTCAGGCAACAGACCCCGCGTGGCGATCCGCCGATCAATTTCCACCAGGGCGCGGCCTATCTCTTCGGGCGATACAGACGTGCTGTACCCAATGCTCGGCGGCAATCCGCTCAAGAGCTCGTTCCGGGGATCTCTGCCGTCGTCGGGAAGACCCGCGGCGATTGCGAACAGAGGGTAGAACCATGCTGTGCTCATGAAGCGTCTTGGAAGCACCCAATCGAGGCGCCCGTCGTACACCGGCGCAAGCAATTCAACGGCCGATCTGAACTCAGCGGCTACACGCTCTTCCTCCGGAAACACCTCTTCGAACTCACGATAGAGATTTGTGATCTGCGGCGCAGACCGTCCGGAGACCCCTCTGATCAGAGCCCCCATTAGGTCACTAGTGAACTCGACCTCGAACATTTGCGCGATGTCCTGGCGCGAGAATAAACCCCATTCGGACCACCGCTGATTCTGCTCATAGGCAAGCGCGTAGGAGGCGTCTTTGAACGCACCGAAGAAAGTACCATTCCGCACTTCCTGCTCAGACAGCTTCAATCCGGTGGTGTTCATCCGCTGGAATATTTGAAGCAGGGTTACGTCCCCGATGTCTGGCGGGAGCACATTCACAGAAATTGAGGTCGAGAGAATCGCCGTTTGCGCCTCTTCTGGCAGCTGGGAAAACCTCAAGCCCGCGTATTGGGAGTTATGCGCGCGCAGGATAGTAAAGTCGTCCCATTCGTCTGGATCGGTGATCGAATCTGGGTCGATGAACGAAAGTATCGTCCGCAGGCGCTGCTGGCCGTCCACTACCTGACGAATGCTTCGCGAAGTCGAGACTTCGAGCCGGTTGTGAAGGAAGATCAACGGAAGCGGGAAGCCTCGAAGTATTGAGTCCATGAGCAGGCTCTTTACTCGAGGCTTCCATACGGGCCGCCGCTGGTAGTAGGGCCGGAGCTCTAGGGTGCCTTGTCTATGCCATTCGAGGAAGTCCAACACGGAGTAGTGGGTCTTGACGACCTGAAGCGGCTCTGCCATGTACGTATCTTATGGAGCCACGCGCTGCCCCGTGCCTGTCCGCCCAGACTCACGAAGAGTTGGTAAGCCAGTCGGGCTACGGAGCCTCTAGTGTTTGCTCATGACCAGCGCTGATCGCCTTCCGGCTCGCAACCGCGGTGCCTTCTATTGCCCCAGATGCGGAGTGTTCGCGAAGCAGAGCTGGCACATCCTGCAGCGTGAATACTCCGACGACTACGGCAACGAATACACCAACGAAGCCGAGGACTCGAAGAAGATCACATACTCCAAGTTACCTGAAACACTGCTGGCCAAGACGAACCACATTCCGGTTGTGACGTCGCCCCCAGCTACCGCAGACGAGAGCTCCGTTTGGGTTATGTCGGAATGCGCCAGCTGCGATGAGTTTTCGACCTGGCGGGGGGACCGACTCATGTACCCGACTGGACTTAGCGCAGCTGCACCGCCCGCCGAAGACATGCCACCGACAGCGAAGAGCCTGTACAGGGAAGCCGCCGAGGTCGTAGGTATCTCTCCGCGAGCGGGCACGGCTCTCGCTCGCGCAACCCTCGAGAACTTGCTCAGGCACCTCGACCCTGCCCCAGCGCGCAATTTGGCAGCACGCATCGAACGCATTCAATCCGCGGTGTCGACGCCTCTCGCGCAAATGCTCACCATCATTAGACACACCGGAAACATGGCCCTTCATGCGGGAGATGCAGAGGACGACCTCATGGTGTTGGTTCTCGATCCAGAGCAGGAGCCGATAGTCGGTCTCTTCTTCGAGGCAATCAATGACCTCGTCGACGAATTGATCACCCGTCCCGCCCGAGCTCAGGCCCTTTTCGAGAAGCTACCTGAGGACGTTCGGGCGAAGGTTGCGAATCCCAAAACGCCATAGGGGGGAACCGCTTGGGCGGCACGAGAACCTATGCGCTCGACTTACTCACGGCCCAATGAGCGCACGTGGAGCCCGCCTTCTCTGCTCTTGGCGAGTTCTTCGCCCTGCCAGAACTTCCACCGCTCCGCGATGTATTGTCGTCTCTCATCCGTCATGAAGGCAGAACGTGCGAGGGCGGGCGTGGGATCGCCCAGGACAACGGCCCCGGCACCAACCTCCGTATCCGTTCCATAAACGGGCGAGAACGCGAAGGGCTCGGGGCCCGTGGCACGCATGCTGACGGTGATCGAATGGCGATGGTCGAACCTCGGACGGATCGAGTCGAAGGTCATAAACGCCTCGTCTTGCGCTCGCTGCGAGTCTCTCTTGCGTCGAAGGTCGCCGGGGTTTGCGTGACCGCCAACTCCATACTCGAATTCCGCCTGCCTCCCGTACACGAGAACAAACTGGGGCTCCAACGGGCGGTCGAGGTGCTGATCGCCGAGAAACAGAAACTTCTCCCGGAAAGCTGAACTGTTCCCATCCGTTGCGAACCATGCTCGCCAGTCATTCAGTTGGTCGTGCGCTTCGGTGAACGCTTGTGTTGGGCGACCGTCCTTTTTGAACCATCGTTTCGACGGCTTCTCAATCTCCACGAGGATCGGCGTGACGAGCCCCGAAGAATGAGTCACCCACATGAAGTCCGGCTCGAATGACCGTCCCGTGCCTTGCAAGGTCGGGCGGCGAAATACGGCGCCAACCTCCGAACCATGGTGTCCTCCTGGCCCTACATCGCCACTTCCCCCGGGGACCATGGATGGGTGCAATTCAAGGAATCGCTGCACCGCGTTTTCCTCCGGATCGGATGCGAGGAGTTCGTACCAACTGGCTAGTGCCTTATCCGAATAGGTTGCCCATTCCATTGCGAGGGGACGGGCCGGGTCGGTGTCGGGCACGGCGCGGTGGATCCGCGGCGTCGTGCTCTCGGAAGCTGTCATGACCACACGCTAGCGGTCAGGGCCTGCTCGACGCAGAGAAGGCGCGACTCTTCCACGTACTCACGCCATGCAGTGAAAATGTCGATTGCACGCGCGCCACCCATATCCGCAGTAACCCGATCCACCTTCGCGGTAGCGAGTCCGCTATTCACTTCGAGAGCCTCAGCGAGCGGACGGTCTTATTCTTTTTCGTTCGTGCCCCTGGAGGGACTCGACGCCCCATCCGTGCCGCCTCCACATTCGCGGTTGCGCGATGAGGACCGAACACCGGGTTGCGAATGCGGCGGACTGCTCGGATGGGGACCCCCGGTATTCGAGGGGCCACCCATGGGTACGAACGAAAAGAAGACAGTCGCGGTTGTCACTTCGACAAGCTCAGTGACCGTACGACTGTCTTCTTTTCGTTCGTGCCCCTGGAGGGACTCGAACCCCCAACCGTTTCCTTAGGACGGAACTGCTCTTCCATTGAGCTACAGAGGCTGGCGGTACAACCCTAGCTCGGCGGGTAGAGGAAGAGCGTTACCTCTGACGTTGGGATTACTCGCTGCCCGTAGGCTCCTGGGTTTCGGTTGTACTCCTCGATCAAAACGTGGTCGGCGTCCACCACTGTCTTCACGTAGGCGACGTGGTTGGCCGAGCCGAACCAGGCCACCGAGCCGACGATCGGGGTCTTGCTCGAGGGCCAGCCCTTGGCGTCCCACGACGCCTTCCACTGGCTAGCGCTACCGCCGAGCGGGGTCATGTTCGACCAGACCCACTTGAAGGGCTCCGCGTACGAGCCCTGGTCGCGGTTGATGCGCCAGGCCACGAAGTCGACGCACTCGCGGTAGTAGTAGTTCAGGGGCGAGAGACCGCCGCCCTGGAACGAGCGCAGCTCAGAGGGCCACGGGTAGTCGTCGCCCATCTCGCGGGCACCCGACGCCAAGTAGGTGGCGTAGTTCGCGGCGCGCAGCTTGTCGCGCGAGCGCGATGCCAGCTGGGCGGGGGTGGTGGCCTGGTAGCCGTCGCGCGTGGCGGCGGCGGCGATCACATCGGCTCCGACGACGATTGACTGCGAACGAGTATCCGACGCCATCGACAGTTCCGCCTGCTCGGCCTGGGTCGGGATCATCGCGTACGCCGGCAACGCGGCGACCGCGAACAGGCCACCGACGACGGTCATCGTCGCGAGCACGCTGAACGGGTTCTTGCGCGGCGTCTTCGCCATGGTCGAGTGCACGAGCGCGTCTTCAGAGCGGCGCAGCTTGCGGCTGGCGGGCTGGGATGATCCGGCGTCGCGTAGCGCGCGGGCCGCTGCCTTGCGGTCACCGGCGGGGCGGGACAGCACACGCCGGCGGTTCGCGGCCTTTGCGACGCCTCGAGCGCGCCGCGAGAGTGGTGCGGCCTTCTCGGACGCAGCCTGCGCCTGGCGGGCGGCACGGCGCGAAGTCGGCTGTTCGGTGCCCGTCGGCTGCTCGGCCGGCACGTTGACGCCGATGATCGGAATCGACTGAGTCGATTTCACTTCAGATCCGGGAGCTTGGAAGGTGAAGAGGTCGTCCATACCGCTGGACGGCGTCACATCAACCAAGAGCAAATATTCCTATCGGGATCGGGGCGTGAAAGAGGCTACGGGATATACCGGCGCATGTCTAATTGTCACAGCTCGATAACGAGACGCCGTTCAGGCGGGACGAGAACCGCGGAAAGACGCGGATCGATCAGGACGGCGGGTAGAGGAACGCGTTCACCGACGAGGCCGCGATTATGCGCTGGCTGTAGCCGTGATAGATGGCCGCGTTGTACTCCTCGATCACGACATTGCCGTCGCCGAGAACTTCCTTGACGTAGGCGACGTGGTTCGCACCCATCGAGGCAACCGAGCCGACGATCGGGGTGGCGCTCACGGGCCAGCCGTGCGACTCCCACGCGCTCTGCCAGTAACGTGCGCTACCGGCGCCGGGGGTGAGGGTGCCCCAGTCCCAGCGGTACGGGGCGCTGGTCGAACCGGCGTCGCGGTTCAGGCGCCAGGCCACGAAGTCGACGCACTCGCCCTTGTAGTAGCGCAGCGGGGAGAGCCCGCCGCCGCCACGCCACGGGTAGTCATCGGCGGGATTAGCCGAGTAGGCGATGGAGGTGCTGCTGTTGGCGTACCGAGCGGCGGCAGCCGCAGCGGCGAGAGCCTCGCGCTTCTTCTGCGCGAGCTCTTCCGGCGTCGTCGCCGTGAACACGTCGCGGGCAGCGCCGGCGGAAAGAACGGTGGCATCAACTTCGATGCGCTGGGCGCCGACGGTCGAGACGAGCGACGTCGCCTCACCCTCGGTCGGGTTGACGGCGTAAGCGGGAAGGGCCATGACGGCGAAGATTCCGCCGACGGCGGTCATGGTCAGCAGCACGCTGGCGGGGTTCTTGCGGGTCACCTTGGCGGTCTCGGGGCGCAGTTCACGAAGGTTACTGCGGTGTCGGGACGACTTTCGGGTCACCTCCGGCTTCTCGGGTTTGGGTTCGTTCGAACCCTCAGCTGAGCCGGAATGTGAAGCATCTACCACGTTACGTATTTCCCCTCGGAGAACTGGGACCTCGTCCAAGCTACGGGGTAACGGCCGAGGTGGCAACCCTGCGGGTCACGCGGCGGGCGCAAGATACTCCTCCCAATCGGGCAGAGCACGCTCCACACCGCGCACCAGCCACGTCGTTCCGTGGGGCGGGCGCGGGGTCATCCGCAGGCTCCAATTCATCTCGGCCGGCGTGCGGTCGCCCTTCAGGTTGTTGCATTTGAGGCAGCAGGCGACCAAGTTCTCCCAGCTGTCCTTGCCGCCGCGCGAGCGGGGCATCACGTGATCGATCGTGTTCGCCGCACCCCCGCAGTACCCGCAGCGGTGGTTGTCGCGGCGCAGCACACCACGGCGCGAGACGGGCACATTGCGGCCGCTGGGAATGCGCACATAGTTGCGCAGGATGATCACCGACGGGCGATCCCAGACACCGTGGCTGCCCCACACCGGATGCTCGGCATCCGCGGCGATGATCGTCGCCTTGTGGTTCATCACGAGCACGAGGGCTCGTTTGAACGACACCACGGCAAGGGGCTCGTAGCCCGCGTTCAGGACAAGTGTGCGCATGTCATCCTCTCGAAAGAGCCTGCACGGCTTGCAGGGCTTCGAACTTCCCGTGGCTCACGGAACGGAGGGCAGAGACGCAAAAAGGCACCGTCGTAAGACGATGCCTAGTGCTTGTGAGCGCGAACTATCTCGCTCGATTGACTGCTGTGCCGTATGTAGAACCGAGCGCGCGCATCCACGGTTTGGACGCTGCTCTCGATCGACATTCGGCTCTCCGGTTCACTGGTGAACTCCAAGAGCTACAGGCTAACCCAGATTTCGAGGGTCGATCTCCCGTGGCGCGCCGCCGGTGAACGGGGGCGCGCCTCGGGTGACAGGGCAGCTAGATGCCGAACCTGACGATCGAGTAGTTCGACGTCCAGATGGTGTGCACGCCGACGACATCTCCGGGAACGGGCGAGTCGATCATCTTGCCGCCGCCCAGGTAGATGCCGTTGTGGCCACCCATGACCACGACGTCGCCGGGAAGCGCCGCGCTGCGGGCGATCCGGGTGCCGGCGGCCGCCTGGCTGCCGGTCGTGCGGGGCAGGCTCACGCCGGCCTGTGCATAGACGTACTGCACAAAGCCGGAGCAGTCGAAGCCGGCCGGGGTCGTGCCGCCCGTCGCGTACGGAACACCCTGGTACTGCATCGCGATGGAGACGATGGCGTCGAGGCTGAAGCCCGGCAGCCCGGGGTTCTCGAGCCCGCCACCGCCACCGCCACCTGAGCCGGCGCTGGCTGCCGAGACTGCCGCAGCGGCGGCCGCGGCTGCTGCCGCCTGCGCCGCTCGAAGCTCCTCGACGGATGTCGCGCTGAACGCATCACGCGCCACCGGGGTGGCGGCGACCGCCGCAGACACCTCGACGCTCTGAGCATCAGCCGCGACGTACCGGGCCAGGGCCGCGGACGACTCGGCGGCCGACGTATCTTCGGGTTCGACCGCGTACGCCGGGAGGGCGACGGTCGCGAACAGTCCGGGGACGATGAGGGCAGTGACCGCGAGGCTCAGCGCGCTGGCCCGCCGCTTCGGTCGGTCCCCCACCGGTGCCGCCGGTACCGGCAGCTCGATGTTGTGCGCCTCGATGAGGTTCTCAACGAGCCCCGGGGTGACGGGCAGAGCGGTGGCGAGCAGTTCGGGATGTTCTGCCGCTTGTATCTGAATCGCTTGTTCGGGTGTTGCTTGTTCAAGAAGTGCTTTTTCGGGTCCTACATGTGCCAAGAGATTTGACCTCCTGCGCCTCGGCAGCTCTAGGTTGCTGCCCCATCCGTTTCGTATGTATTCACGTACCTCATAGAGACGGGTTAACGAGACGCTCTATCAGGGCCTTCTGACCGGCATTTCTGATCGCGGAAGACCTGCCGACTATACGGAAGCGATTCTGAGCGTGTCGGGTGGACAGATGGGTTTCTCAGGTAACGCGGTGAGTAAGTCAGTTGCTGACGAAGATGTGGACGGCCAGTTCGTTGGGCAGTTCCAGCCCCTCGCCGAACCCGTCAACACGCACCAGAACGTAGGAACCGGCGGCCGAAACGGTGGCCGTCGCACCCGGGAGAACCCCCGCCGATTGCAGCTGCTGGAGCAGTTCGGGCTCGAATTGCACCGGTTCGCCGAGGCGACGGATTACGCGGGTGACGGGCTCCGAAGCTCCCGACACGACGTCGAGCAGGTTGACCACGCCGTCCATGAATGCGGGAGCTGCCGGGTCTCCGAGCTCTTCGAGGCCGGGGATCGGGTTGCCGTACGGCGACTCGGTGGGGTGATCCAGCATCTCGAGCAAGCGTCGCTCGACCTGCTCGCTCATCACATGCTCCCAGCGGCATGCCTCGTCGTGCACGTAGGCCCAGTCGAGACCGATGACGTCGGCGAGCAGTCGTTCGGCCAGGCGGTGCTTGCGCATGACGTGAACCGCGCGGCTGCGGCCCTCGGGCGTGAGCTGCAGGTGCCGGTCGCCTTCGACGTTCACCAGGCCGTCGCGCTCCATGCGGCCGATGGTCTGCGACACCGTGGGGCCGGAGTGACCGAGGCGCTCAGAGATCCGGGCCCGAAGCGGGATGATGTGCTCTTCTTCGAGGTCGAGGATGGTGCGCAGGTACATCTCGGTGGTGTCCACGAGATCGGTCATAGTCAAAGCCTACCGGGATGCCAACCCTAGGATTGGTGCCATGCCCAGCCTCACCATCCCTACCTCTTTACTGCCCGCCGACGGCCGTTTCGGCTGTGGCCCGTCGAAGGTGCGGCAGGAGCAACTCGACTCCCTCGCCACCGCCGGGTCGACCCTGATGGGGACATCCCACCGCCAGGCTCCCGTCAAAGACCTGGTGGGCCGGGTGCGGGCGGGGCTCGGCGAGCTGTTCACCCTTCCCGACGGCTACGAGGTGGTGCTCGGCAACGGCGGATCGACGGCATTCTGGGATGCCGCGGCCTTCGGCCTCATCGAACGCCGCAGTGAGAACCTCACGTTCGGCGAGTTCGGGTCGAAGTTCGCCGCGGCCGCCGCGGCCCCGTTCCTGGAGGCGCCGCACGTCATCACCGCACCCGCGGGAACCCGGGCCGAGCTCGAGATCATCGAGGGCGTCGACCTCTATGCCTGGCCGCAGAACGAGACCTCGACCGGCGTCATGGCGCCCGTCACCCGGGTCGACGCCGACGCGCTGACCGTCATCGACGCAACGAGCGCCGCCGGTGGCATCGACTTCGACGCCAGCCAGGCCGACGTCTACTACTTCGCCCCGCAGAAGAACTTCGCCTCCGACGGAGGCCTGTGGTTCGCCCTGTTCTCGCCCGCGGCACTGGAGCGGGTGGAAACCATTGCGGCCTCCGGCAGGTACATCCCGGAATTCCTATCGCTGAAGAACGCTGTCGACAACTCGCGCCTCAACCAGACGCTGAACACGCCGGCGCTCGCGACCCTGCTGATGCTCGAGAACCAGGTCGACTGGATCAACGGCAACGGCGGCCTGGCCTGGGCCGACGCCCGCACCAAAGAGTCGTCAAGCGCGCTGTACGAATGGGCGGATGCCTCGAGCTACGCGACCCCGTTCGTGACCGACCCGTCGCACCGCTCGCAGGTGGTCGTGACCGTCGACTTCGACGACTCGGTGGATGCCGCCGCGGTCGCGGCAACGTTGCGCGCCAACGGCATCGTCGACACCGAGCCGTACCGCAAGCTCGGCCGCAACCAGCTGCGGGTTGCCACGTTCGTCGCGATCGATCCGGATGACGTACGCCAGCTCATCTCGTCGATCGAGTATGTGGTCGAGAACCTCTAGCGCGACGGGCGCCCGGATAGCATGGGGTCGTGCGACTGTGGCTGAAGGATTCCGAGCGGCGGCCCGACCCTGCCCCCGTGGCCACCGACGACCGCAAGGCCGTGCTGGTGGGAATCGCCCTGTGGATCGTCGGGCTCGCTGCGGTGCTCGTGTTCCTCGTGCCGGTCACCGCCGCGGGTGACTCCTGGTGGCTGTGGGCCTGCGTCGCGGGGCTCGCGCTGGGGCTCATCGGGCTGCTGTACACGCACAACAAGCCCCGCTAGACGCCTGAGCTAGTAGCTCTTCTCGCCCTCGTCGTCGGGGTCGTCCGCTTGATCGGCGTCGTCATCCTCTGACTCGTCATCGGCGTCAGCGTCCTCGGCGTCGTCATCCTCGGCGGCCACGTCGAGATCGTCGATGTCGACACCGTCGAGGTCGCCGCCGTGCAGAACGTCGTTGCCGAGGATGTCGTCCTCGTCCGGCTCGTCCTCGTCGTCGTCGTCGTCATCGAGGTCGTCATCCTCGTCGTCCGAGTCTTCGTCGGCCTCGGAGTCATCCTCGTCGGGCTCGTCCTCGTCGTCATCCGCGTCGCCGCCCTCGGCAGCATCCTGCGCGGCCTTGTACTCCGCGAGCCGCTCAGACCACGGCACCCAGTCGGGCGCGAGAAGCGCCCCGTCTGCCGGCATCAGCTCGGTCTCGAGAACGGACGGTTCTTCGCCGGGCAGGTGCGCGATCGACACCGTCCAGTTCCAGTCCGGGTAGCCCGGCATCGCCGAGGCGAGCAGGATGGATACGACGCCGTCGCCCTCGTCGGTGGTACCGACGTACTCCCCGACCGTCTCGGCCGGAGTGATCTCGAGGAGCGCCTGCCGCGCGAGATCCTCGTACTGGTTATCCGAGAGCTCAGGCATCCAGTTCGTCCGCGACCTTGCGCAGCATGGCGGCGATCTTCGCGCCGTGCGCCTTGTCGGGGTAGCGGCCGCGCTTCAGGTTGGTGCCGATGCCGTCCATGAGCTTGACGAGGTCTTCGATGATGATCGCCATGTCGTCAGCGGGCTTGCGGTTGAGCTTGGCCAGCGACGGCGGGGATTCCAGCACGCGCACCGAGAGCGCCTGAGCGCCCTTCTTGCCGTCGGCGATGCCGAACTCGAGCTTCGTGCCGGCCTTCACACCGGTGGTGCCGGCCGGGAGCGCTGACGCGTGCAGAAAGACCTCCTGGCCGTCATCAGAGCTGATGAAGCCGAAGCCTTTCTCGTCGTCGTAGAACTTAACCTTGCCGGTGGGCATGCGGAACTCCTTATATTGCGTACCCCCAAGACTAGAGGACTCGGGCAAACCCGTATCCTTGAGATTGTGGCCGACGACACTCCCCTGACAGCGCATCGCGGCGAACGCATCCTGGCCTTCATGGTCGCAGCGGCTGTGGGGTTGTCGATTCTCTCGTTCGTGGCGACCATCATCGGCACCGCCACCGGGGTGCGCGACTTCAGCGGCGGCCTCTGGCCGGTCGTGGTGCTGCTCCCGTTGATCGCGCTTCCGATCGGGCTCGTGCTGATCGTCGTTCTTCTCGTGGTCAGCGGGCTCCGCCGGGGTCGTGAATCAGGGAATGCCCGCCGCTGACACCTCCGCGCTGGCCCTCGCCGGCCAGCTGCGGGCGCTCGGCGACGACGCGCTCATCGAACTCCTCGCCGCCCGCGAGATCAGGGAGACGGGCATCCGCGACTTCTTCGATCTGGCCGACGCCCTGCTCGATCCGGAATCCATCCAGCGCGCCCTCGCCCACCTCGACCGCCCCACCCTGGCGACCCTCGCCGATCTCGGCGAGCACGGCCCCGCCTCTGACCCCGACCCGGCGCACCTCGACGCTGCCCTGAAGCTCGCGCTCGTGACCGAGAGCGACGGTGTGTTCACCGTTCCCGCGTCCGTCGCCGAGCGGCTGCGGCAGTGGCCGACCGAGGGCCTGCCGTCGCTGGACGAGTTGACCTCCGTCCCTCCGCCTCCCGCCATCGCGCCGGTCAGCCGAGTCGACGCCCGCTTCACCGACACCGTCGCCTCCGAGCGCGCATTCGGCACCACCACCTCGGTCGCCGAGCTGGTGACCGCCCTGCAGCACGAGACGGCCCGCGAGCTCGCCCGCGGCGGCGTCGCGCTGCCCGACAGCAAGAGACTGAGCGCCGCGATGGGCGTGGAGCTCGACGCCGTGCCGTCCCTGCTCGAGATCGCGTCGCGCGCCAACCTGACCGCCCGACAGGACGGCCGATGGATGCCCACCGCGGCAGCTACCGAGTGGCTGCTGCTCTCCGCTCCCGAGCGTTGGGCGAGGCTCGCCGAGTCGTGGATGGATGCCCTGCCCGCCGACATCCGCGGGCTGCTGGCTCTCGGCTCCCACGCGTCGTGGGGCGAACGGCTCGACGACTACACGAACTGGCTCTACCCGGCCGGCGGCGACTGGATGCGCGAGCGCATCGCCACTTACACCCGCGACGCCGAGCTGCTCGGAATCACCGCCGACTCCGTGCCGAGCACCCCCGGCAGCGCACTGCTGGCAGGCGGGCCCGCCCCCGCCGCCGAGGCGATGGCGCAGCTCTTCCCGGCCGAAGTGCACACCGTCTACGTGCAGCACGACCTGTCGATCGTCTCGCCGGGCCCGCTCGCGGCGGGCCTCGACTCCCGCCTGCGCGCGATCGCCGACGTCGAGGGCCGCGGGCTCGCCACCACCTACCGCGTCTCCCCCGCAAGCCTGTACCGGGCGATGGCAACGGGCGAGACGGCCAGTTCGGTGCGGCAGTTTCTCTCCGAGATCTCGTCGACGGGCATCCCGCAGCCGCTCGACTACCTGCTGAACGAGGCCGCCGCGCGGTACGGACTGGTGCGCGTGGGCGCCATCGACGGCGGGCGCGCGTACGTGCGGTCCACCGACGACACCCTGCTGCGCACTTTGCTGGTGGATCAGGATGTCGCGGCTCTCGGCCTCACCCGGGCCGGCGACCGGCTGCTCAGCCGGTTCGATTACGAGCTCGTGTTCTGGAGCCTGGCCGAAGCCCGCTACCCCGTCGTCGCCGAGGACTCGGCCGGTCGCGTCGTGGTGCTCGCCCGCCGCCAGGCGAGCCGCGCGGCCCCGTCGACAGCGCACAGCCCCGCGGTGTCGCTCATTGAGAAACTGCGGCTCGGCAGCTCGTCAGACCCCGAGGTGACGGGCCAGGCGTGGCTCTCGCGCCAGCTCGATGTTGCGATTCGCGCGAAGCTCGGGCTCACCGTGACGGTCACCCTGCCCGATGGATCCAGCATGGATTACCAGCTCGAGCCCACCAGCGTCGCCGGCGGGCGGCTGCGAGCGCGCGACCGGAAGTCCGACATCGAGCGAACGCTGCCGCTGTCGAGCATCGTCGCGGTGGGGCCGGCGCTGTAGAGCTGGTCTCGCTGGTTGGTCTCGACTCGGCTCAACCACCGGGCTGCGGCCTCGGCCGCAGGTTGCCGGGCTTCCCGGCGTAGGCTGTAAGGATGCCTACGAACGGTCCCCTGATCGTGCAGTCCGACCGAACGGTGCTGCTCGAGGTCGCACATCCCGACGCCGAGGATGCCCGACACGACCTCGCCGTCTTCGCCGAACTCGAGCGCGCACCCGAGCACATCCACACCTACCGCATTACGCGCCTGGGTCTCTGGAACGCCCGCGCCGCCGGCCACAGCGCCGAAGACATGCTCGCGACGCTGGACCAGTACTCCAAATTCCCGGTGCCGCAATCGGTGATCGTCGACATGACCGAGACCGTCGGCCGCTACGGTCGCCTGGTCATCGAGCGCGCCGACGACGGCGCCCTGACCCTGACTGCCAAAGACGCGGCGGTGCTCAGCGAGATCACCCGCGCCCGCAAGGTCGCGGCCCTGCTGTTCGAGAAGCGCGGCGAGAACACCTACGTCGTCGAGGCGTGGGCGCGCGGCCAGTTGAAGCAAGAACTTCTGAAACTGGGATGGCCGGCTGAAGACCTCGCCGGATACACCCCCGGCACCCCGCACGAGATTGACCTCGACGAGTCAGCGTGGTCGCTTCGGCCGTACCAGCACCAGGCGATCGACAACTTCGCGGCGCACGGCTCTGGCGTCGTGGTGCTGCCCTGCGGCGCGGGCAAGACGCTCGTGGGGCTCGGGGCGATGGCGGCGGGTAAGACGACCACGCTCATCCTGGTCACCAACACCGTCTCGGCGCGCCAGTGGAAGGCCGAGATCCTGAAGCGCACGACCCTCACCGAGGAGGAGGTCGGGGAGTACTCCGGCCAGGTCAAGGAGGTGCGCCCGGTCACGATCGCGACGTACCAGATCCTCACCGCGCGCCGGAAGGGCGAGTACGCCCACCTCGCGCTGCTCGACGCCCTCGACTGGGGCCTCGTGATCTACGACGAGGTGCACCTGCTGCCGGCTCCGGTGTTCAAGCTGACCGCAGAGCTGCAGGCCCGCCGCCGCCTCGGCCTCACCGCCACCCTGGTGCGGGAGGACGGCCGCGAGGGCGACGTGTTCTCCCTGATCGGCCCGAAGCGGTTCGATGCACCGTGGAAGGAGATCGAGGCCCAGGGCTTCATCTCCCCCGCCTCCTGCTACGAGGTGCGCATCGACCTGCCCGAGCAGGAGCGCCTCGAGTACGCGGCCTCGGCCGACGACGAGCGCTACCGACTGGCGGCGACCGCCCCGGCGAAACTGCAGGTGGTGCGCGACTTGGTTGCGCGTCACGACGGCGAGCGCATCCTGGTGATCGGCCAGTACCTCGACCAGATCGACGAGCTCGCCGACGAGCTGAACGCCCCCAAGCTGACCGGCGCCACCCCGATCGACGAGCGCGAGCGGCTGTACCAGGAGTTCCGGGATGGCACGACGAAGGTTCTCGTCGTGTCGAAGGTGGCGAACTTCTCGGTCGACCTGCCCGAGGCGACGGTGGCCATCCAGGTCTCCGGCTCGTTCGGCTCCCGCCAGGAGGAGGCCCAGCGCCTCGGCCGGCTGCTGCGCCCCAAAGAGAGCGGCCTGCCCGCCAACTTCTACACGCTCGTCGCGCGCGACACCGTCGACCAGGACTTTGCGCAGAACCGCCAGCGATTCCTCGCCGAGCAGGGCTACAGCTACACGATCCTCGACGCCGACTCGCTGACCGCGGCGTAAGGCACCCTCGCGCTGCCCGCGGCCTGAGCTCGCCCCCGACCGAGGCCTAAAACCGCCCCCAGGTCGGGCGAGCGCTAGCTGGCACTCCCGCACCGCGGGTGCCGCACCGCTCGGCGACGGCCTGTGCGTGCTCGACGGTCACTGCTCGCCGGTCACCCGGACCGGGGTGCCGGGTCCAATGCACCACGACCGGCGCATCGGGTCGCAACGCATCCGCCCGATCGTCAGGACTACGCAAGCGAGCACTGTTAGCCGGGACCTCGACGTGCAGTACCGGAAGGGGCGGCTGCCCGTCGTGGAATGCCAGCGCACTTACGCAAGTGAGCCGGCCTCCCACGCGCCACGCTCGGAGCACGACTTCGGGTTCGTCTGGCCGCGCGAACCATCCGTTTCGCACCCTGATCAGCTTCCAGCCGTACCCGGCAGACAGCGTGATCAACCAGTCGTCGACGCCTTCCGCTTCAAGCTCCCGCCGAGACGCCAACCCACCCCACGCCTCGAGCGCCTTCCAGAGATTCACCGTCCCACCATCCGCCCTCTTCCGGCCCGATCGGCGGAGCGCAGACAGAACGAGGACAACCTCCGCGGCCGCACGCCTCAGGAGGACAGGCAATCAGGGTCGCGTACTGTCCCACATCTCCCGCTGCATCAGGTCGCCAGCCCTGACTCGACTCCAGTGAGCTAGTTAGGTCCGAATCGCTCATGAATCGAAGGACTGTCCTTCAGTTCGCGCTCACGATTTGAAGGACCGTCCTTCAAATCGTGAGGAGTTGAGAAGGGTGGGTCGCGTCGGGGGCGGCGGGGGTGCCGAGCGAGGCGGGGCGGGAGACAGGGGTGGCGGCGGGAGAATGAGGGCATGACCGCATCTGTCGTTCCCTTCGTCATCGACGTTCTCCAGGCCGAGCTCGACGAGCTGCGCGATCGGCTCGCCCGCACCCGCCGCACGCCGCGCGACACCGCGGACTGGTCGCGCGGCACCCAGACGGACGCCCTCGAAAGGGTGCTCGAGCACTGGCGCGGTGCCTTCGACTGGCGCGCGACCGAGCGGCGGCTGAATGAGCTGCGGCAGGTACGCGTCGAGGTCGACGGCGTGGGCATCCACGCGGTGCTGGCTGGCACGAAAGGCGCGACGCCACTGCTTCTGATCCACGGGTGGCCTGATGCGTTCATCCGGTTCGAGAAGGCGCTGCCGCTGCTCGCGGATCGGTTCGAGCTCGTGATCCCGAGCATCCCGGGCTACGGGTTCAGCGACCGGCCCAGCGCGCCGACCGGTCCGGCGGCGGTGGGCGACCTGTTCGCCGGGCTGATGGCCGCGCTCGGGCACGAGCGGTTCGGGGTGCACGGCGGTGACATCGGTTCCACCATCGGGGAGCAGCTTGCCCTCAGCCATCCGGAGCGGGTCATCGGGCTGCACCTCGGCGACGTGCCGCTGCACAGGCCGCGCAGCCTCAGCGAACCCGACCTCGACGACGTCGACCGGGCCTGGCTCGAGCGGGTACGCCAGTGGGAGGTCACCGAGGGGGCGTATGCACGGCTGCAGCGCACCAAACCGCAGACGCTCGCGGTGTCGCTCGACGACTCCCCCGCGGGGCTTGCCGCGTGGTTCATCGAGAAGTACTACGGCTGGAGCGACAACGGCGGCGACCTGGAAGCGGCGTTCAGCCTCGACGAGCTGTGCACTTACCTCACCATCTATTGGGTGACGCGAACCGGCGGATCATCCGTGCACTACTACTACGACAACGCCCACTCGACGCTCGAGTCGGCGCGGGTCGAGACCCCGACCGGGTTCGCACAGTTTCCGAAAGACATCCTGCCCGCGCCGCGGTCGAGCGCCGAGAAGTGGTTCGCCATTACCCGCTGGACCGAGATGCCTCGCGGCGGCCACTTCGGGCCGTGGGAGGAGCCCGCAGCCTGGTCGGCGGACGTGCGAGCGTTCTTCGACGAGATCGAGGCGCCTAACCCGCCAGCTCGATGAGCTTGCGCACCGTGCGCAGGTTGCGCGCGGTCGCCGCGACACCCAGGCGCTTCGCCAGCGCTTCGTGGTTCAGGATGGCTCGGCCGGCGCCATCCGCGTAGCGCAGGTGCAGCTCCCGCCCGATCACCTGCCAGCGGTCATCCCCGGTGCGGATCGCGGCCGCGGCCTCGACGGCGTCGGCGGTCGGAGCAGCCGACAGGACCGACACGTACGAGAAGCCCTCATCTGCCACCTCGAACGGATGCGCGGCGAGCGCGGCTCGCAACTCGTCGGGCGTGCACGATATTACCTCGCGGAAGAATCCGAAGCGCTCCTGCACCGTCTTCTCCACTGCCCGGTCAAAGGCCGACGGGTCACCGTCGAGCTCGAGAACCGCATTGCCCGAGGCGATGTACGTGCGCACCTCGCGGGCGCCGAGCTCTTCCAGCAGCTCGCGAAACGACGCCATCGGCAGCTTGCCACCACCGCCGACGTTGACCGCGCGGATGAAGACGACGCGAATGCTCATCCGCCGGAGTGCGTGCGCTGCGACAGCATGAGGCGCTTCTCGGCAAGCCAGTCCATGAAGGCGAACCCGACGCCCGAGAGCAGGAAGGTGAGGTGCAGCATGATGCGCCAGAACTGCTGCTCGGCGGTGACCGCGTACTCACTCTCCGGCAGCACCCAGCCGGTGAAGTCCTGCAGCAGGCCGATGACAGAGATGGCGACGATCGAGCCGATCAGCTTCATCTTGAGGCCCGAGAAGTCGACGTGACCCATCCAGCTCGGCCGATCCTCCGCGCCGCGGGCGATGGCGATCTTCGAGACGAAGTTCTCGTAGCCGGCGAAGATGACGATGAGCACCAGGTTGGCCAGCAGCGTCAGGTCGAGCAGCGCGAGGATGCTCAGGATGAGCTGCTCCCCCTCCACCTCCGCAAGGTGCGTGACGAGGTGCCAGATCTCCTCGAAGAACTTGATCAGGATCACCACGAGGGCGATCACGAGCCCGATGTAGAACGGGGCGAGGAGCCAGCGGCTCCCGAACATGAAACGCTCGATGCCGTGCTCGAGGGTGTACAGGGCAGGGCGCCGCCGCGGGGACGTGGGGTTCTCTGTCATCCGGCAATCGTATTCGGCAGACGCTGGGCAAACCCTCGTAAAACTTTTCAGACAACAATCAGGAAACACGCAGATACTTGTCGCATGGCTGACGGACCGAAGATCCTAATCGTTGACGACGAACCCAACATTCGTGACCTCCTGACCACCTCGCTGCGCTTCGCTGGCTTCGCCGTTCGAGCGGTCGGCAACGGCGCGCAGGCGATCTCGGCGGTACTAGAGGAAGAGCCCGACCTCATCATCCTCGACGTCATGCTGCCCGACATGAACGGCTTCGGCGTGACCAAGCGGCTCCGGGCGTCCGGGTACACCGCGCCCATCCTTTTCCTCACCGCCAAGGACGACACCGAAGACAAGATCACCGGTCTCACCGTCGGCGGCGACGACTACGTCACCAAGCCCTTCAGCCTCGACGAGATCGTGGCGCGCATCAAGGCCATCCTGCGCCGCACGATGCAGGATGACGAGGAAGCGGTCATCCGCGCGGGTGAACTCACGATGGACCAGGACACGCACGAGGTCACCATCGGCAGTGAGCAGATCGAACTGAGCCCCACCGAGTTCAAGCTGCTGCGTTACCTGATGCTGAACCCCAACCGCGTGCTGTCGAAGGCGCAGATCCTCGACCACGTCTGGGAGTACGACTTCAACGGCGACGCCGGCATCGTCGAGAGCTACATCTCGTACCTGCGCCGCAAGCTCGACCAGTACTCGGCCGAGCCCGTCATCCAGACCAAGCGCGGGTTCGGGTACATGCTCAGAGCCGCAAAGGTCTAGCAGTCGCGCCCCCAGCTAAAATGAGGGCCTGATGCGCACATTGGCGGAGTGGTGGAACCGGATCTCACTCCGGACCAAGATCACCGGCGTCACCGTTCTTCTACTCACCGTCGGGCTGCTCGTCGCCGGAGTCGGCACCATGACCGTGCTGCGGTCGTATCTTCTCGACCAGGTCGACGCGCAGCTGAACGCGACAACTCTCGACATCCGCGCGATCGACTTCACCGGAACCTCGGATGACCCCAGCTGCGCCATACGGACGGCACCCACCGACTACTTCCTCGCCGTCGTGGACGCGGATCGCAACCTGCTCTGCAGCAACCGGGAAACCGGTGAGGCCAAGCCGGTCGTCTCCGACCTCGACCTCACGTTCGCCTCGCAGCACCCGAACCCCGTCACACTGCCGAGCACCACCCGGGGTGGCGAGTGGCGGGTGGTGCTGTATCCCGCGCCGCTCATCGATTCCAGTGACTACGTCACGATCGTGATCGGGCTCGACGTCGGTCGCTCTAACGCGACGATCAAGCAGTTCTCCGCAATCTTCCTGTTCTTCGGCCTGACCGTGGTGATCCTCGGCGGAGCGCTGACCCGCCTGCTCGTCACCTCGACGTTCACCCCGTTGCGCGAAGTGGAGGCCACCGCCGCGCGCTTCGCCGACGGTGACTTCAACCAGCGCCTCGCCGGCGCCACGCCCAACACCGAGGTCGGGCGGCTGAACCGGTCGCTGAACGCCATGCTCGGTCGGATCGATCGCGCCTTCGCCGATCGCGCGCGCACCATCGACCAGATGCGCCGATTCGTGGGCGACGCGTCGCACGAACTGCGCACTCCCCTGGTGTCGGTGCGCGGGTACGCCGAGCTGTACCGGATGGGCGCGCTGACCAAGCCCGAGGATGTCGCCCAGGCGATGGCCCGAATCGAGAAGGAAGCGATCCGCATGGGCGAGCTGGTCGAAGACCTGCTCGAACTGGCCCGCATCGACGAGGCCAAGCCGCTGCAGCTCGCCGAGGTCGACCTCGTGCCGCTGGCCCGCGATGCCGCGCTCGACGCCATGGCTGGCGCGCCGGATCGCGTCGTGACGGTGGTGGCGACGGATACTCCCGCCGACCCCACCCCGGACCCGGCGGGCGAACTCACCACCCCGACGGTGGAGATGGAAGTCATCCCGCCGACCCCGGCACGCGGTGTCGCGGCGAGCCTCGCGACCGGCCCGATCGCCTTCGCCGGGGCGACGCTCGCCCGGCTGAGCGCGCGCCGGGTGCGCACCGTTCCCCCGGGCCCGGTCACCCCGATCGCCGACCCGCCATCACCGCGGCTGCGGGCGGTCGTGCTGGCGGAGGAGAACAAGATCCGGCAGGTGGTCGCCAACCTGATCGGCAATGCGTTGCGGTTCACCCCCGCCGGGAGCCCGATCGAGATCGGTGTCGGTGTGGACTCGGAGAAGCACGTCGCCACCATCTCCGTCATCGACCATGGCGAGGGCATTCCGCCCCAGATCCGCGGGAAGATCTTCGAGCGCTTCTGGCGGGCGGATAGCTCCCGACAGCGGGCCACTGGCGGCAGTGGCCTCGGTCTTGCGATCGTCGCGGCCATCGTAAGTGCCCACCACGGCGACGTCGAGGTCGTGGAGACGCCGGGTGGTGGCGCGACCTTCCGGATCACGCTGCCGCTCCTCCCCACGGCGAGCGAGAACGAGACGGCCCCCACGTCGGCTTGACCCCGGCCGACACAGGTGGCGGCGCCCCTATGGTCGCTGCATGACTCGTTACCAGGTAGATAGTGAAGCCGTCCTGAGCGCCACGGGTGCCGTGCGCTCGACCATCAGTCGCCTCCAGTCGGAGGTGGCCGGGCTCAACAGCCAGCTCACCCAGTTGCAATCGTCGTGGTCGGGGCAGGCCGCCACCGCGTTCGGCGGCGTGCTCTCGGAGTGGAACTCCACGCAGCAGCGGGTGGATGAGAATCTTGGGGCCATCAACCAGGCCCTCACCCATGCGGGGCAGCAGTATGCGGAGATCGAGGCGGCCAACGCGCGGCTGTTCGCTCGCTAGCCGCAACAGAAAGACGGGCGGCCCGAAGGCCGCCCGTCTGGTGCTGCAGTGCCGCGATTAGCCGCGCACTGAGCGACGCTTGGAGACCTGGATCCAGATGACCAGGACGATGATCGCGCCGATGATCGACCCGATGATACCGGCGGGCTGGAAGAAGCCCTCCTGCGCGTCGGCGCCGAACAGCAGGAACCCGAGGAACCCGCCGACGAACGAGCCGACGATGCCCAACAGGATCGTCAGGCCGATCGAGAGGTTCTGCTTGCCGGGGACGATGAGGCGGGCGAGGAAGCCCGCGATTGCGCCGATAACGATGATGCTGATGATGAGACCGAGCATTTCTGGCCGCCTTCTGGTGAGGCACGTCGTCAGACGTGCGGGGGATCCGACTAATGCCGGGTGATTCCCAGTGTGCCCACCCTTGGGGAGGTAGCGTCACACCCCTAGGGGGGATAGATTTTGATGCACGATGTCAGAAACTCGCCCCCTCACCGTCGCCCTTGTGGACGACTATGACGTCGTGCTGATGGGCGTCGCGCACATGTTCGACCGGTACCGAGACCGGATCGTCGTCGCCGAGATCAACGCGAACACCGCCACCAACGATGTGGTCGACATCGCCCTCTACGACTCGTTCGCGCAGCCCGAATCCGATCGCGAAGAGGTGGCCCGGCTCATCGACAACGCGCGCTGCCGCAAGGTGGTCATGTACACCTGGAACTTCCAGCCCGAGCTGCTCGAGAGCGCCCGGCAGCTGGGCGTGCACGGGTACCTCTCGAAGACGCTGACGGCCCGGGAGCTGGTGGCCGCACTCGAACGCATTCACGGCGGCGAGCAGGTCTACATGGAAGAGCCGAGGCGGGCTTCGAGCGCGCCCGGGCTCGACTGGCCGGGAAAGCAGGAGGGCATCACCGACCGGGAGTCGGAGATCCTCGCCCTGATCACGCAGGGCAAGAGCAACGCCGAGGTCGCGCAGCTCACCTACCTGAGCCCGAACACGGTGAAGAGCTACATCCGCAACACCTACCGCAAGATCGGGGTGGAGAGCCGCACCCAGGCGGTGCTGTGGGGCGTCAAGAACGGCTTCACCCCCGACCACCGCCGGATCGACCACTGGCAGGGCGGGCCCTAGACGCGGCGCGCACAAGCAGAACGGGCGGCCTCCTTTCGGAGACCGCCCGTTCGCTGTTTCAGCGTGAGACTTAGAAGTCCATTCCGCCGGACGGGTCGCCCATCGGAGCGGGGTTCTTCTCGGGCTTGTCCGCGACAACCGCTTCGGTGGTCAGGAACAGGCCGGCGATCGACGCGGCGTTGAGCAGCGCGGAGCGCGTCACCTTCACCGGGTCGTTGATGCCGGCAGCCAGCATGTCGACGTACTCACCGGTTGCGGCGTTCAGGCCCTGGCCAACCGGGAGGTTGCGGACCTTGTCGGCCACAACGCCGGGCTCCATGCCCGCGTTGAGTGCGATCTGCTTGAGCGGAGCATCGATGGCAACGCGCACGATGTTCGCGCCCGTCGCCTCGTCGCCGACCAGCGAGGTCAGCTCGGCGCTCTCGAAGGCGACCTTGCCGGCCTGGATGAGGGCGACGCCACCACCGGCGACGATGCCCTCTTCGACGGCGGCCTTCGCGTTGCGAACGGCGTCTTCGATGCGGTGCTTGCGCTCCTTGAGTTCAACCTCGGTTGCAGCCCCGGCCTTGATGACCGCAACGCCACCGGCGAGCTTCGCGAGGCGCTCCTGCAGCTTCTCGCGGTCGTAGTCGCTGTCGGTGTTCTCGATCTCGGCACGGATCTGCTTGACGCGACCGGCGATGGCTTCGGGGTCGCCGGCGCCTTCGATGATCGTGGTCTCGTCCTTGGTGATGATCACCTTGCGGGCGGTACCGAGCAGGTCGAGGGTGGCGTTCTCGAGCTTGAGGCCGACCTCCTCGGCGATGACCTGGCCACCGGTGAGGATGGCGATGTCCTGCAGCTGCGCCTTGCGACGGTCGCCGAAGCCCGGAGCCTTGACGGCAACCGACTTGAAGATGTTGCGGATCTTGTTCACGACGAGAGTCGCGAGCGCCTCCTGGTCAACGTCCTCGGCGATGATGAGCAGCTGCTTGCCGCTCTGGATGACCTTGTCGACGATCGGCAGCAGGTCTTTGATGTTCGAGATCTTCGAGTTCGCGATGAGGATGTAGGGGTCGTCGTAGACAACCTCCTGGCGCTCCTGGTCGGTGACGAAGTACGCGGAGAGGAAGCCCTTGTCGAAGCGCATGCCCTCGGTGAGCTCGAGCGTGGTGCCGAAGGTGTTCGACTCCTCGACGGTGACAACACCCTCCTTGCCGACCTTGTCGATGGCCTCGGCGATGAGCGCGCCGATCTCGGGGTCAGCGGCGGAGATGGACGCGGTGGCGGCGATCTCTTCCTTGGTCTCGATCTCCTTGGCGGACGAGACGAGGGCGGCGATGACGGCGGCGGTGGCCTTCTCGATGCCCTTCTTCAGGCTGATCGGGTCGGCGCCGGCCGCGACGTTGCGCAGTCCTTCGCGAACCAGGGCCTGCGCGAGCACGACCGACGTGGTGGTTCCGTCGCCGGCGACGTCATCCGTCTTCTTGGCGACCTCTTTGACGAGCTCAGCGCCGATCTTCTCGTACGGGTCGTCGAGCTCGATCTCCTTGGCGATGGACACGCCGTCGTTCGTGATGGTGGGGGCGCCCCACTTCTTCTCGAGCACGACGTTGCGGCCGCGCGGGCCGAGAGTCACCTTGACGGCGTCCGCCAGGATGTTCAGGCCACGCTCAAGGCCGCGACGGGCCTCTTCGTTGAAAGCAATGATCTTTGCCATGTGTGTTTCTCGTCCCTCCCGGACGTCGTACAAGCGAATTCGTTAGCACTCGAAACGTGCGAGTGCCAGAAGTAAAATTAGCACTCGGCAAGGGTGAGTGCAAGACAACGGGAGGGTCAGGCAGAAGCGACGCCGCTCCCCGGGGAGCGGCGTCAGACGGGCCGCGAGCGGGCGGCCGCTATGCGAGCTTGACGGACTCGGCTTGCGGGCCCTTAGCCCCGGTGCCCACCTCGAAGATCACGTGCTGGCCCTCTTCGAGAACCTTGTAGCCACCCATATCGATGGCTGAGTAGTGGACGAAAACGTCTTGCCCTCCCTCATCGACGGTGATGAAGCCGTAGCCCTTTTCAGCGTTGAACCATTTGACGGTTCCGTTCGCCATGTCGTACTCCCTGCTGTGGTTCGCGCGGCCGCCCAAGGAGGCGGCCAATCCCAGAGCGTAGCGAGCAACTTCGCGGCTGTAGAGGGGTCGTCGGCTGATTAAACACGCGCGTAACACGATCGAGATTTGACCGGTATTTTGGCGCCGAATCAGGGTGTGGCGGTGGCTCCGGGGTAATCGGCGCCGATGACGATGTTCAGCGGGGCGCCGGGGAACGTGCCCGGATCGACCTCGCGAATGGTGCCCGCGCCCAGCGCCACGACGAGCCCGCGAGCGGCATCCTCATTGGCGGCGTTGTCGTAATAGACCGTGGTCTCTTCGACATCGCGTGTGGCAGCGCTGGTGCGACTGTCGACGACCCAGCCGAGCCCGGAGAGCGCGTCACCGACGGTGTTCTGCAAGCCGGCGACCGGCGTGCCGTTGAGGACGGTGACCTTCAGCTGCCGCGCCTTGAACTCGTCCGTGTTCGGGTCGAGGATCGGCTCGGCCGTCGGCGTGGGAGTGGGGGTCGCGGTGGGCGTGGGCGTCGACGCGAAGATCGGGAGGCCGATCTCGATCCCCATGTAGCGACTGAGGCCGTACAGGCCGCCGAACACCAGAACACCCGTGGCCAGCAACGCCCAGGCGAACCCGACCCAACCGCCGCCGCGCTTCTTGGGGCCGCGGTGGGCGCCGACGCGCGTGAGGTCTTCGGGAAGCTGGTCGAACTGGTCTTTAGGGTATGCCGCCATAGCTCAGTCGTTCGATTCTGCGTCGGGCGCGAGGCCGTGGTCGGTTGACGTGAATGTGCGCGCGGCCCGGGCGGTGGTGCGCGCGTCACGTGCGCGCTGCAGTCGCCTGACCAGCATGGGATCGTGGCGCACGGCGTCGGGCGTATCGATCACGACATTCAGCAGTTGATAATAGCGGGCGGCCGACAGCTGAAACTGGGAGCGGATGGCCTCCTCCTTCGCCCCCGCGTGCCGCCACCATTGACGCTCGAAATCGAGGATGGCGGCATCCCGGGCGGAGAGCCCCGTCTCCGGCTCGCGCGCCGGCTCCGGTTGAGCAGCCACAGTTTCTCCTCCCACGCCGCCGCAAGCTTATGGCGAGGTGACGGGCACCCCCGCGAAGCGCCCGGGCTCGTCGTGAACCGGGTTTGTTAGGATGACCTAACTAGCAACTTCCCGATCCGAACGGTTCTCATGCGTCAACGGCTGCACGCGTCGCTCACCGCCGGCGCCGTCGCCTTGGCCGTCGCGGTCGCCCTTGCGGGGTGTGCCACTGCCCCGGCGGCGTCATCGCCCGAGGCCTCGCGCCCGGCGGCCTCCGCGGTACCGCTCGCGGAGCTGAACATCCCGAGCGATCCGCACGCCCTGCGCGGCCCCTCGACCGCGATGCTCGCCGATGCCGACGTGCTCGCGCCGGCAACCGCGCCCGACCAGTCGCTGCCGGCGACCGTAACCTCGCGCGATCTGGCGGGCGACCGCGAGGTCGAGGTGCGGTCGTCCGAACGCATCCTGGGGCTCGACATCTCCGGGTCGATCGCGGCGACGGTCTTCGGCCTCGGGTTCGGCGGCTCGGTGGTGGGGCGAGACATCTCGACGACGTTCCCGGGAGCGGCCGACCTGCCCGTCGTCACCTCCGGCGGGCACACCGTCAACAGCGAGGCGATCCTGGCCCTGCGGCCGACCCTCGTGATCACGGACGGCTCCGTCGGCCCGGTCGATGTCGTGCTGCAGCTTCGGGATGCTGGAGTGGCTGTGGTCTTCGTCGATACAGAGCCGAGCATCGACGGTGTCGGCGAACTGGCCCGGCAGGTGTCGGCGGCGCTCGGGGCACCCGCGGCCGGCGAGGCACTCGCGACCGACCTGGTGGCGGGAATCACCGCGAAGGTCGACGAGATCGCGGGGATCGTGCCGCCTGGTGAGCCGCTGCGGATGATGTTCCTCTATCTGCGCGGCAACTCCGGCATCTACTACCTGTTCGGCTCGGAGTCGGGTGCCGACGAGCTGATCAACGCCCTCGGCGGCATCGACGTGGCGGCCGAGATCGGGCTGGCGGGCATGCGCCCGATGACCGACGAGGCGATGGTCGCGGCCAACCCCGACCTCATCCTCGTGATGACCGACGGCATCGAGAGTGTCGGCGGCGTTGACGGCCTGCTCGAGTCGAAACCCGCGATCGCGCTGACCACCGCCGGCGAGAACCGCCGCTTCGTCGACATGGCCGACGGCGAGATCCTCGCCTTCGGCCCGCGCACCGCTGCAGTACTCGACGCTCTTGCCCGGGCGGTGTACGCGCCCGGGCAGTAGCCCCGCTGCGGGATGGTCCGATGCCGGATGGTCCGGCCGCCGGTCAGGCGGCGCGGCTCCGGCGCACCAGCAGCGACACGATGATCGCGATCACGATCAGTGCGAGCACCACCCAGAGGATCCACCACAGGTTCGGGGCGTCGCTCGCGGTCGGCTCCGTCGTGGGGGCAGCGCTCTCGGCAGAGCTGCTCGGCGCGGGCGTCGCGGATGCGGCGGCGTCACAGTCGGGTGAAGTCGTCACGGTGAACGAGACCGGGTCGAGTGACTCGCCGGCTTCGTAGGTTCCGAACGCGGCGGAGCCCGCCGGGGTGAGTTCTGCTTCAGCGCCCGTCACGGTGACCGTGCCGACGGAGTCATCCAGCGTCGCCGTCGTCAGGTCGATGTCGGCGAACCGCACCGCGGGGGTGTTGACGGCGTCGCCGCCCTGCGTGGTTCCGGAGACGTCGAGGAGCAGCACCGCGGTGTCGTCGTCGATGAACTCGAGTTGCGGGTTGGCGACGGTGGTGTTGAGCACCCCGCCGTGGCCGGTGAAGGTGATCGAGCCGGTGAAGCCGACCAGCCCGGCGCCGCCGTCGTATGTGCCCGTGCCGCCGGTCCACCCGAAGTCGGGGGTGGCGTAGGTGGCGCCGTCGGCCGTCGTCCACTCACCGTTCGCGATCGACCCGCTGATGTAGCTGCGGAACGACTCCTTGAAACCCCAGGTGAGGGTGCCGTCATCGACCGGGCAGGTGGCGAGGGTGGTGATTGTCGGCGCCTCCGGAGCTACGACCGGTTCAGCCGGGGCCCGGTAGGCGGCCACGGTCGACGCTGCGACCGTCAAGAACTTGGCCGGAACCCCAATCGAGAACGACACGGGGTCGAGAGAGGTACCTGCCGGATAGAAGGTCGACCCATTGAGCGAGAACACCGCCGAGCCGGCCGACGTCAGCACGGCCGGGACTCCGCTGTAGGTGACGGTGTTGCCCGGAGTGGAACGGGTGCCCGCCGCGAGGTTCAACGTGGCGAACGGGGTGGAAGCCCCTCCGTTGACACTCATCGAGAGGGTAGCCCGCGAGGCGGATTCGACCACGATCACCGGGTTCGAGAGCGCGACATCCAGAAGTCCACCGTGCCCTCTGAACCGGACCGTGCCCGAGTAGTTGACGCTACCGGTGGAGTTCGCGAACGAGCCGCCGGCGGCCTGGCCGAAGACGAAGCTGCTACCCGACGAGGTGACCCCGCTGGTTGTGATCGATCCCTGGGCGATGGGCCCGGCCACGTAGCTGCGGAACGAATCCTTGATGCCCCAGGTGAGGGAGCCAGAAGCGACCTCGACTACCGGGGCCGGCTGGTTCGCGGCAACGTCGATGCTCACAGTCGCGCTGGATCCCGCGAAAAGCAGCGGCGCGGCCGGCACGAACTCGGCGGTGAAGGTGTGCCGTCCCGGTGCCAGTGCTGAGGCGGTTGCCACTGCGGACTCCGAGGGCGCGGTTCCGATCACGGTGTCGCCCTCCCGGAAGGTGACGGTGCCAGCGGCAGTCGGCGTCAGCGTTGCGGTCAGCGTCGACGTCTGGCCCTCGGTCGCGGCGGTGGCGGTCAGGGCGAGAGAGGTTGCCGCCGCTGCCGTGAATGTCACGGGCGTGTAGCTCTCGAATGGCACATAGGCAGCGCCGCTGCCGCTGTATGTGTAGATGCCGTAGTTGCCGGGCTGCGCGTCCAGCGCCCGATCTGCTCGCAGCTGCACCGAGAAGGAGCCGTCGGCGCCAATGGCCACCGCCTGACTGCCGAGCGCAACGGCATCCTCTGGGCTCACTGCCCAGATCTGCGACCCGATCTTTCGAGCACTGCTGGGGGCCCAAGCGCTCGGCTTCCACGTATCGGCGAACTTGCCGAAGACGACGTACGCCCCACCGAACTTGCCGGCCAGGGGCGGGCGCGTGCCCGACGTCGCCGGCGCGTTCGGGACGAAGTTGTAGCCCTTCACCGTCACGGTTTCACCCAGCGAGCTGAGATCCGCGGTCTTGGAGACTGCGACTGCAGGCGCCGCGCTGAACGACAGCGGCGTGTAGGTCTCGAACGGCGCATAACTGGCCCCGCTGCCGCCATAGGTGTAGATGCCGTAGTTGCCCGCCTGCGCATCGAGCGCCCGGTCGACCCGCAGCTGCAGCGAGAACGAGCCGTCAGCTGCAATTGCGACCGCCTGGCTGCCGAGAGCCGCGGCATCTTCCGGGTTCACGACCCACACCTGCGTGCCGATCTTCCGTGCACTGCTGGGCGCGCCGGCGCTCGGCTTCCAGGTGTCAGCGAATTTGCCGAACACGACGTACGCGCCGCCGAACTTGCCCGCCAGGGGTGGGCGCGTGCCGGTTGTCGCCGGGGCATTCGGCGAGAAGCCAGTGCCGGTCACCGTGACGACCTCGCCGGCCGAAGACAGCTCAGTGGTCTTGGAAACGACGACCGTCGGAGTCGCCGGCACGGGCGGGAGCGGCGCGGCCTCGACCGGCCAAGAGAAGCTGACCGGATCGAGAGCGTCTCCCTCGGCGTAGAAGCCGGCGAACGCGGCGGCTCCGGCTGCGGTGAGCACCGCGGGCGCACCCGAAACGGTAACGGCGGTCTCGGAGGAGGTCGCGGTCGAGGTCAGGTCGACCGACGCGAAGTTGACGTTGGTGCTGGTGACGAACTCGGTGGGCGTCGAGAGGCTGTTCGACACGGTGTCAACGATGATCGTCGCTGCCGTTGCCGACGTTCGCTGCACACGGACGTTCGACAGGGTGAGGTCGAGAGCGTACTTGCCCGCACCGATGCCGCCGAAGTTCTCGTGGCCGGTGAAGTGGATCGCTCCGTCGTAGGCCACCGCGCCGGTGGAAGCCGCGGTGTCAGCCGAGCCGGCGCCACCTGTCCACGAGAACGCGCCGCCGACGTTTCCGCTGGTCGTCCAGCCGCCGTGGGCGATCGGCCCCGAGATGTAGTTGCGGAACGACGTCTTCACGCCCCAGTCCAGAGAGGCCGTCGAGACGTCGCCGGTTGCCGCGTGAGCTGGAGCCGCTCCGAGAGTCAGGCCACCTCCCACGAGAAGGAGGCTGAGAATTGCGGCCCAAAGGCGGCGGGCGGGGGCGGCTGTGATCACTGAGGCGGGTCTCCGAGGTTTAGTAAGCTAAGGCTTACCTAACCTAGGGGCCAGCGTCCTCGAGTGTCAAAGGGAAGTTGCCTCTCGATACATCGACACGTGCTTGATCGTCGCCTCTTCGTACGGCTCCCCGAACGCGACGAACCCAAACTTCGCGTACAGCGGGGCCACATACTGCTGCGCGTGCAGCAGCAGCGCCTCGCCGGAGAACTCCTCGAGCACTCGGGCCATCAGCTTCTGGGCGAGGCCCTCCCCGCGACGGTCGTCTCGGACGACGACCCGGCCGATGATCCGATGCGCGTCGAGGTGTTCGGGATGCTCGTTGCGCAGCACCCGGAGGTAGGCGGCCGTGCCCGAATCATCCTGAATCCAGTAATGGACAGTGTCGGGCTCCTGATCGCGGTTGTCGAGCTCCTCTTCGTCGACCTTCTGCTCGACGAAGAACACGTCTGTGCGGAGTTTCAGGAACGAGTAGAGCTCGGCGGTGCTGAGCTCGCTCCAAGTCTTTCGGGCGATGGAATGGTCTGGCACGCCTGCGAGTTTAATAGTGCGGAAGGCTTCTTCCCCGTTCCAAGGAGAGCACGATGACGTACAAGGTTGAGAAGACCGAGCAGCAGTGGCGCGACGAGCTGGGCGACCGGTACTCGATTCTGCGGGAGGCGGCCACCGAGCGCCCCTGGTCGGGAGCGCTGCTCGATGAGAAGCGAGCCGGCACCTACACCTGTGGCGCCTGCGGAGCTGAGCTGTTCACCAGCGGCGCGAAGTTCGACTCCGGGTCGGGCTGGCCGAGCTTCTTCGAGTCGGTGAACCCTGACGCGGTCGAGCTGAAGACCGATAAGTCGCTCGGGATGGTTCGCACCGAGGTTCTCTGCGCGACGTGCGGATCGCACCTAGGCCACCTGTTCGACGACGCGTACCAGACCCCGACCGGCGACCGGTACTGCATGAACTCTCTGTCGCTGGGCTTCAGCGCCGAGTAGTTCGAGACGGAATCGACGCGATTCCGATCGCAATCAGGGTGACCACGGTGCCGACCACCGTGGTCCACTCGATCTGCTGGCCGGCGACCGGCAGCACGATGTCGAAGATGAGTGAGGCGCCGAGCTGCCCGGCGATCGCACCCAACCCAAGCAGCAGCACGCCGGTGAACTTCACGACTATCGCGTAGCCGGCGACGAACAGGATGCCGATCAGCCCGCCGACGTACAGCCAGGGGCTACCGCTCAGCCGATCCGGGAGGCCTGCCGCGACAGCGTGAATCCCGAGCACGACGGCCAGCAGCGCCGTGCCCGCCAGGAAGTTGAAGAAGGTGGCCGCGAGCGGCGATCCCGAGACCTCGCGCACCTGGCCGTTGACGGCCTGCTGCCACCCGAGCCCGAGGCCGGCAGCGAGCGGGAGGGCGAGGATCCACCAGGCGACGCCGCCCTGGATCTGGGGCGACACCGAGAACGCGACCGCGACGACGGCGAGCGCCGCGCCGACCAGGCGCGCGGTCGTCACGGGCTTGGGTTGCATGGTGCCGACGCCGCGACGATCCACGAGCAACCCGCTGAGGGTCTGGCCGGTGACCGTGGCGACGGTGAACAGCGCGACGCCGAGCACGGCGGCGGTCAGCCCCTGGGAGAGCACGAAGAGCCCGCCGGCAAGCCCACCGACGGTGTACCACCAGGGCATCATCCCGCTCCGGATGCTCGTGAGCACGGTCATCACGCCGCGGCGGGTGTGGGGTTCGACCGCCGCGATGATCGACAGCACAACCAATCCCGAGCCGAACGAGATGAAGGCGGCGAGGTAGCCGTCGTCGAGCTGGTGCCCGAGTTCGCCGTTGATGCGGGACTGGGTGGCCACGAGCGCCCCGCATACGACGGCCCCGACCACGGCAAGGGCAACGGCCGCCCGCGAATGTGTCACCCGCCGAGTCTAGGGACCGTCGCCACTGGAATATTGTTGTGCATGCACGATGTGCGCCCCCTTAGCTCAGTTGGCCAGAGCACCGCTCTTGTAAAGCGGGGGTCGTCGGTTCGAATCCGACAGGGGGCCCGGGTTTTTACGCTGGTCAGAGCCGCTTTTCCTCGGCGCATTCCGGTGGTCGAGCGGAGCCGAGACCCGTTTTGCCCACATTTTGCCCACATTCAGGGCTGCCCCAGTTGCGTTCAGGGCGACGGCCACGCTGTCCAGGTCCTCATCGAACAAGTCGCTGTACGTGTCCAGGGTCTCCTTCGCGGAGCTGTGACCGAGCATCCGCTGCAGCGCTTTGACGTTCGCGCCGGCCGATACGGCGAGACTCGCGCACGTGTGCCGCAACTCGTGGGGAGTCAGTCCAGGGATGCCGATCTCCTCGGCGGCCGCGTTGAACCAGCCTCGACGAAAAGTGCGATTGCGTAGCACCGAGCCGGACTTGGAACTGACAAAGACGTGGTCGTCGGGAGTCTTGTCTTCGATGTGGATTGACAGCTGTTCGAGGATGAACTCCGGGACCGGGATCGACCGCTCCTCGTAGTCTTTCGGGCTCGATTCCTCCATGTATCCGTCGACCTCGACCATGGTGGTGTGCACATCGAGGCGGCCTCGAACGAAGTCGAGGTCGCGCACCCGCAGTCCGGCCAGTTCACCCCACCTCAACCCGGTGTACGCAAGCACCAGCACGAGAAGGCCGTAGCCCTCCCCCGCCGGCTTCGCGTCGACCGCCGCGGCGAGCTCGGCTACCTGTAGATGGGTGAGGAACTTCTTGCGCTTCTTCGATTGCCGCGGCATCTTCAGCCGAGATGCGGGGTTGGCCGGGATCCGGCCGTCATCCACTGCGACTTGTAGACCTGCAGAAAGTACATTGACGATCTTGCGGACAGAGCCGGCGCTCTGGGTCGCTGTGAGCTTGGACGCCCATAGCTGCGCATCAAATCGAGTCAGGTCGCCGAGAGCGATTGGGCCGAGGGCCGGGACTATATGGAGCCGAACGACGCCCTCGAGGCGATCGAAGGTCGACCGGCGGAGGTCGGTGCGAGTGGCGACCCACTGGTTCATCCAGTCGCCGATACTTACCCGGGCCCGCGTCGGGTCGATGTAGCGGCCGCTGTTCTTAGCCACCTCGACCGAGGCGAGGAAGAGCTCGGCGTCGCGCTTGGTGCGAAACCCGCGCTTATCGGTCTGCTTGCGGTCGGGCTTTCGATAGCGCACGCGGTACCGGCGCCCGCCAGAGGTTTCGTACTGAGTGACGCTACCCAAAAGGACCCCCGCTCGTATCTGACATCTCTATTCAAGCGGTCACAACTGACAACTGAGGCATGCCTCCGAACCATCCGGGTGGTCGTGCAGCAAACGCGCTCCGATGAGTTCGTCGGCCGTCGCCCCACGGGCTCCACAGGGGCACGATCGAATCCAGGAGACCGAGCTGCAACCCCCTCATCACGCGATCGCCCGCTCCAGGGAGGGCCTCCCCAAAGTCCATCAACTGCTCACCGGCAGCGGTCTCCCCCAGCAGCTCAACGGAGGAGGTGGCTGTAGGTTCCGACGAGATGAACTTTGGTGTCGGGTCCAACTAGTCGCACTCTGGAGCCCTCAGCTGACGTGTGAACCTGAACGGTTAGTGGCGGTGACGGCAGGGTGACCGGCTTTAGGAATCGGAAATCCACGAGGTCGACGGGGTTGGTTTTGTCTAGCACCTCGAAGGTCCGCGCCATCATCCCGAACCCCTGCAGAACCGTGCTCTTGAAGGGTGAAAGCCAGCCTGCGATTCCGACCCAGTGGATCGGGTTGAAGTCGCCTGTCAGGATCGCGAACTCGAGGCCATCATTCTTCGAAGCCTGCCAGTTGCCGATTGACCTCCAGTCGACTTCGTCCTCGATCCGCGACTTCCGTTCCTTGCGCGGAGCGCCGGGCAGCGGGAACGTCGACTCCATCACCGCTTCGACGATCGCCGGGTCTGCCACAGTGCCTGTGGTCAGCGACACGGAGACTCGAGCCCTTCCATCAGTCTCTTCGACGCGAAGGATGCTGGCCCCCAGGTGCAGAGGAACACCGCGCGGGAGTTCGCCGTTGGTCCGGAGCTTCACGCCCTGGTTGATAATCGTGGCCATGTTGTATCGGGTCTGCCGAAGAATCTTGGTGGCGAGAGGAATCGACCACTGGGCGATCATGTGCGGCGGCAGTGTCGTTCGGTAAGCGTCGGACGCGCCGCTCCACGCCGCGTAGCGGTCGACCAGCTCCTCCGGGGGTGCCGATCTGACCTGGTGTTCATCCACGAACTCTTGAGGGTTAAAGCTCGGCCGCCCCATGGGGATCGCTGCTCCAAGTGCGATACGGCCAAGTGACGCCAGCATCGGTCCCTGGTGCCTGATCAGGGTAAGCGGGACCTTCTGGGTGGTTGCCACTTGAGCCATGTCGCTTGCGCCTCTCGGAAGCTGATGCCCCAGGTATACCGATCAGTATGTTCTTGAATTCTAGAGCACAGTACATCGATCGGTCTACTTCGAGGCGAGCGTCGCCGGGGGCGCGGATGTCCCGGTCATGACCGCGACCAAGCGGGTCAGCTGTCGGATGGTTTGATCGAGTGGGTCGACTGAACGTTCGGCACGACACATCAGCACGGCACCCTCGACTGCCGCGATTATCGTTATCGCCAGCGAGCGGCTCTCTGCGGCTCCTACTCCGTCCATCTCGAGTCTGGCCTCGAGAGCGGTGACCCAGTGTTCGAAAGTCTCTCGCGCCGCGTCCGCGGCATCAGGAGCCTCTGAGCGTCCCAACGCCGCCCCGACGATAGGGCATCCGCGAGTGAACGCGGACGATTGCAGAGTTTCGGCCCACCACGACCCGAAGGCGGGGAGCGCCTCGTTGGCAGGCGTATCCGAAACCAGACTGCTCAGCAGGTCTGTCATCGAACTGCCCGCCGATCTCGTCGCATCGGCCATCAACTCCGCCTTGCCACCCGGAAAGTTCACGTAGAGCGTGCGCCGAGAAACGTCGCCCTGCTCGATCAGCTCGCTTACGCCGGTCCCCGCCACACCTTTGGTGGCAATGAGTTCGATGGCGCTGCCGATCAATCGATCCCTCGCGGTGAGCGTCATCAGATATCCATTCCTCACTACGAGCCCGCGCCACGTAGACCGTTCAGTCTATCGAGAGGGGCCTGTCGACTACTGGTTCGAAACCCGATCACCGTGCCGTCTGGTGAACAATTCATCCAGTACCTCGAACGGCCTGAGGCCCCTCACCTCAGTTGCTAGGATCTAGCACCCGATTGCACCGAACTTCCCACGGAACTCTCCAACGGAACATCCTCGTCGAGCGCTCCGCCTTCCCCCAGTGTCTAATCATCAATCTCTCACTTCCTTTGTCCTGCCCTACCGCCCCTCCTTTTACATCCCAACCTCCCGTGCGGAACTTGTGGAGTGCGGGAGGTTGGGATGCTGGCCCCGCCAGGGAGGGGCGGTAGGACAGGGCAAAACGCCCGATAACCGTTCGTTTGGGTATTCGCCACAGATGAATACCCAAACGAACACCCATCGGGCGCGGAAGGCGCGGTCGGATGGCCCACGGGGCTCCCTTTCAGGATGCGACTGGCTTAGTCAGCGACTGCGCTCGGGTCGATTAGCCCGCTCTCGGAGTCTAGGTCGAAGAGCGCGAGTTCGCCCTGGCTCGATCCCTTCCGCCGGCGCGGCTCCGACGTTCCCCTATCGACAAGACCGGCGATCGCCTCGTGAACCTCACCGAGGTGACGAAGCTTTCGACGGCGAACGCGCCATCGTGGCTTCGCATCGGTTGCAAGTCCCGCCGCTCGCAGAATTCCCATCGCCGCTTCCACGTCGGCCGTGCGAACGTGCCCGTATTGTGCTTTAACGACTTCAGCGATTTCCTGGGTCGTCGCGACGAACTCCTCTGAAGTCCCGAACTGCGACGGGAAGATACTCGTCCATAGCCGCGTGGCAAGATACAGAGGCTTCACCGGGTCGTTCATGAAGGCGTACTTGACCTTGACGTGCTTGAACTTGTCAGGCGGGACCTTCATGTCTTCGTCGAAGTCCGCGTAGCTAAACACATCGGTCGGTGCGAGCGCCCCAGTTACGGATTTGTCGGGCCAGAACTGCAGTACATAGTTGTCCGGGTTGGAGGAGAACTGCACCACAACCGGCCGTCGTAGCGGCTTGTAGTCGTGCGTCGGGTCGTCGAAACGCTCGAAGACCCGTCGAACTGCGGCTGTCGCTGTTTCCATCGGCGTAAGCCACAGAACGTCGATCGGGTCCACCGGAGACATCCCGCCCCCCGCATTCGGCAGTTCGGTCAGCCGGGAGTACTTCTGCAGCTGACTACACAAACTCTCGATGGAGCCTTCGTGGCGAGCAGTGTTGGCTATTTCTCCAGCGATACCTCGCCCGTCATGAAATAGCACCGTGAAATCCGGCGTGAGGGTCACTTCGTCAGAGACTGGGATCCGCGGATACCTTTCGAAATGCGCGACGGTCGAAGGCAGCTCCTTCGTCTCAGTAAAGAGCCACTGATAAATGGAGACGATGTCCACGCCCCGGTCGTAGTGACGGTAGTCGTCGAGCAGTTTGTCTGGGTCGAGCGGTGACCCTGTACCTCGCGCCAACAGCTTTACCGAAGCTCGAAGATTGAAGTGGGTTCTTCTAGCCGAGCGTTCGCAATCGTAAGCGCTCCGAACGCTTCCCCGATTCGCTGAGAGACGCGAGCCAAGGAGGCCGCGGACGCACGGTAGCCGGGAAAGATGTCCACGGCATCCGCCCGAGTGACCATCACGTCGAAATTCGATCCGTCCACCTCGTCGGTAACGGCGAAATGCAGATATGGGTTGCGGTGGAAAACCGCCATGGAGAAGTCCGGCATGGCACCAACGACTGCCAACAGGTCGCCCGTGTCATCCGCGTCCTCCAAGATGCTTGCGCCGAGGGACACGGTCAGGCTCTCGACCCTTTCAGACCCTGGGAGTCTCGCGCGATCACTCACGAGTTGGCGACGAACTGCGGCGGCGTCCTCGAGCCGTCGCAGCACGACATCTCTGAACACTCGGAAACTGCCGCCGTTGAAAGTGGCGCCTGCGATGCGGCGGAGATGCACGTCCACCGAATCGACAACGTGAAGCGTCAGCGTTCGAATGCTTGCTCCCAGCTGTTCGATCTCGTGGATCTCGTCGGTGTGACTTGGCCGCTCGAACCCGTCGCGCACAGGGAAACCACGATTGATTGAGGACCCGTCCCTGGCGACGCGCGCCGCCACCTTTACGACCTCAACGCGGCCGTAGGCTGCCAGCTCGTCGCCGATTCCGGCTAGGTCCTTGTGATTGATGAAGCACTTGGAAATGTCGCGCGTACGGCCGATCCACCGCTCAACGCGCTGCCATCGCGATGCTGTCCTAGGTCCTGCTGCGGCGAGGTGGAAGACTCCATCGCTTTGCGTTGCTATGGCGAGGAGGAGCCACTCGCCGTCGTCATCCGTCAGCCGCAGTGCCTCGACCTCGCCTGATTGAGAGCGCTCGTCGCTCCACATTCCTGTTGGCCGGAGGACATCGAACGGATGCGACCCGTCGGTGAAGACCGTCTCGACCGCGACCTGAACCCTGGGCTCACCCGCTTCGTTGAAACCATCGAGCATCCGCGCAAGGTCGACCGATTGGCCGCTCTGGATCCTCGTCCAGATCGCAGCGTCGAGCGGCGCCAACGTCGTCGCCATAACTAGTCCGCCTGCCGATGCTCCTGCGTTTCACAGGGTGACCCGAACGTATTCGCTTCACTCGACGAGGTCAACTGTGTCCAGTCCGATTGGCACACTGATTTGGATCCGGAAGTATGCACTCGGCGCCAACACAAATGGGACCCGTTACCGAGTCCCATTATGCGGTTGTCCACCCTCCGGCGACCGGACCCGGACAACTGGGTGAGCGGTGCGCAACGAACGTAGATACTTTATCAGAACTGCACACCAACGTCGAGAGGACCCCGGGTGGCGCAACCAGCCGCACACGCAGACCCACTTGGCATCTTGCCGGATGAGCGCGCTGCCTTCGCCAACCTATTGAGCGGCGGGCGGATGAATACCTACGACGCCGCCGTGACTCTAGCTGCAGCTAGGGGTGATCACGTTGAAGCGCTCGAGATATACGCGTACAACATGGCTTTAGCGGCCGCATATCTCGGTCCACTCCACATCCTGGAGGTAGCCACCCGAAACTCGCTCCACGCGGAGTTGTCTCGCTATACGGGAAGGGATGACTGGTGGGACTCCTCCACGATTCACCTGGTCGCCCGCCAACAAGCCGCCATCACGGAGGCCGAGGACAAAATCGATCGCCGATTGCGCGGACGACAGAGGTTGACCGAGCGCACACCAGACGACGTCGTCGCCGCCTTGGACTTCGGATTTTGGTGTGGGCTCCTCGGACGCGGAGATACGAGTGCCGGAATGCCATACGAACGCGAGATTTGGCAGCCTGCCGCGCGACGGGCCTTTCCCGGCTATCGAGGCCAGCGCGGCGCACTTTGGGAGTTGTACGACGACGTTCGCGAGTTCAGAAACCGGATCGGTCATCACGAACCGGTGCATCAGCTCGACGTTAAGGTGCAGACGAACAAGATATTCAAGCTGATTGACTACGTGAGTCGACCCGTCGCCGAGTGGACGGGGAGGCGGAGCCGGCTGGGATTCATAGCTAGTAAGCCGCCCGGCAGCGCTGACCCTGTGCGGACATTCTGAGTGTGATGTCTCAGGACATCCCTGACAGTTCTGCCTCAGCACATCTCTGACAGTTCTGGGCTGTTTGGTCCTGACAGTTCGGGGCCGATGTTTGAGGGATGAGCCGTGTCGAGCCTGTCGATCCCCGTGTCCGTCTTGCCATCGTGCAGTGGCCTCCCGATGCGCCGCGCGGGGCTGTCACGGCCTTCTGCGCCGAGCACAACATCTCGCGGGAGAGCTTCTACGCGATTCGGAAACGAGCTCTGATCGATGGGCCGGCCGCGGCGTTGGAGCCGCGGTCGCGTCGCCCCCGGCGAAGTCCGTCGCAGGTCACCGACGACATCGTGCAGCAGGCGGTGGGGGTTCGGGCGGCGCTGGAAAGGTCGGGTTTGGATCACGGGCCAATCAGTGTTCACGAGAAGATGCGGTCGCTGGGCATGGATCCGGTGCCGTCGACGGCGTCATTGGCGCGGATCTTCCGAGACCAAGGCGTCGCGCGCGTCGAGCCACGAAAGAAGCCGAGGGCCTCGTATCGGCGGTTCGTCTATCCCGCGCCGAACGCGTGCTGGCAGCTCGACGCGACCGAATACGTGCTCACCGGCGGACGCAAATGCGTGATCTTCCAACTCATCGACGACCACTCCCGGCTCGCGATCGCCTCCCACGTCACTTGGGGCGAGACTTCCGTCGGCGCGATCGCCGTCGTCTCGAAGGGCATCGCGGCTCACGGGGTTCCGCAGCGGCTGTTGTCCGATAACGGGGCAGCGTTGAACCCGTCCCGCCGCGGGGTTCTCGGCCAGCTCGTGTCCTATGTCGCCTCGCTCGGGGTGGAGGCGATCACCGGAAAGCCCTACAAACCGACGACGCAGGGCAAGAACGAGCGGTTCCACCAGACCCTGTTCCGGTTCCTCGACAAGCAACCCCTCGCGTCGACTCTCGAGGAGCTGCAGGCGCAGGTCGATGCATTCGACATCATCTACAACGCCGAACGCCCGCACCAATCGCTGCCGGGACGGATCACCCCGCAGCAAGCCTGGGAGGCCACACCGGTCGTCGCACCACCACGGCCGGCCCCTCGACCGGCGCTCGTGCTCACCCCGGACGGCATCCGGCTCACCCGCATCCGCGACACCGGAACCGTCGTCGTCCGCGCCATCCGCTTCCAGGTCAGCCGCACCCTGGCCGGCTCGATCGCCTACATCGTCGAGACCGAACACACCGTCGAAGTCTTCGACGAACGCGGCACGCTCATCATCGAACACGGCTGGCCGGTGCCGGGAACCAAATACGTCGGCTCCGGAAAACGACCCGGCAGGCGCGCCACCCTCTGAACTGTCACCAATGTCCTGAGGCAGAAGTGTCACCGATGTCCTGATACATCAACTGTCAGAGATGTCCTGATGCAGATTCGTCAGGGATGTCTTGATACATCACATGCGGACATTCTGAGGTTTGCTACACCCGTGCCCACATTTTGCCCACAACTGTGGGCAAACGTGGTCACTCACATGTGATCACAGGCACCCACAATCCCTGGGAATACGCGGAAGTCGGCCCCTACGACCGGTCTTCTGAGGGGCCCGATTCGCTCTTGTAAAGCGGGGGTCGTCGGTTCGAATCCGACAGGGGGCCCAAAGAAAAAGACGCTGACGCGTCTTTTTCTTTCGGGGCCCGCATGTATGAAACAGTGTTCAGCGGCTCAGACCAGCCGCGCTCAACCACGCAACGAACCTCGTCTGGCGAGCGCCCCGCTCCCCACCGCGCCCTACAACCGACCTTCGTGCCGCCGCGGCTTGAGCCGGGCTGGGGCATCCGTCGCCTCCGGGAACGCGCACGTGAACGTGCCCTCGTACCCGAAGAGGAAGCCGAAAGCGCGGTTACGCACCTCGAGCTTGATGCGGTAGCAGTCGGCATCGTCGTCGTACGACTCTCGCAGCACTGCGCGCCCGCTGAACAGCACGGGAAACCGAAAGGCGATCGGTCCTTCGTAGAATCGCTGGGCATGGGAGGTGAGCAGCAGACTTCCGTCCGGCTCGGCGCGCAGCTCGAGATCTACCGCGAGGTGCTGGTGGGTGCCCAGATAGTCGATGACCTTGCCGTCGGCATCCAGCACCATGGTCGCGTCGAAACGGCTGGGTTTGACGCGCACCCGGTATTCGCGTACGAACGTGACGGTCTCGCGGCCGAGTGGGTCCCGGTAGGGGTAGTTCTCGACGACGAAGGGCACATTGCTTCCGCGATCGGGAATGAGGATGTTGCGGAGCTTGCCGATATAGAGGAACGGCAGCGTCCACCACGGCCCTCGGCGGATGCTCGACATCACCCCTCGACCCACGCAGCCATACCCGCTGTCGAGACCGACCCCGAATCGTCGCTGGAGCATCGGGTGGAGCCGACCAAACTCCTCCTCCCCCATCGCCTGCTCGAAGATCGAGGTCACGGGGCCTCCAGCGTCGAGAGGCTTGCTGGGGCGTCATCCATCGCGGTCCCGGTGCGGGGGACGCGGATGCAGCGGGATGCTCGGGGACGGTCAGCGCGCCAGAACGCGAGCACGGAGACGAGAGGCCACCGTTCCGGCTGCTCTCCGCGTTCGGCCCAGATGCGTAGGCGGTCGAAGCTCCAGGCAGTCATCCACCCGATGACCCGGCGCATGAGCACGCGGTCGACGAAGGTGCCCCAGCCAGGGCGGTAGTCGTAGCCCGTGATAAACCGGATGCCGGCATCGGTGGGCACATAGCGCCAGTACCCGCGCCCGTCGCCCAGGGGCGAGAGACGGTCCCGCGTCGTGAACTTCAGCGCCGAGGTGCGGGTACCGTCGGGGCGGGACCGCTCACCTAGCGAGGTGCCCGTGCCACGGATCGTGTGGAGCAGGAGCGACCGCTCGTACTCGAAGCGGTAGCCGCCTCCGGCGAGGTCGTCGACGGGATGGATCGCGGTGAACCGCGCGTCCCAACGGGGATGCAGGGTGGGATTTTGCGTGAGCTCCCACACGCGATCGATGGGCGCGTTGATGAGCACTTCGACGTAGATGCCACGATCCCCCACGGTGACAGGGTATTAGTGAGGAGGCTCCCGGCGCCTCTCCCTCACTCCCCTTCAGCACGCTCGGTGTTGATCATGGAGAAGTTGATGCACAGTTCCGGAGTGCCGAACGTCACGGTCCAAGTGTTGTCGAAGTCGCCCAGTTTTGCGTAGCGGCCCACGCCGGTGATCACAGCAGTGGCGCCCTCGATTGCGGCGAGCTGCCACTCGAAGGTCCACCCACCCTGCTGCCAGTCCCAGCGGCTTCTCCAGCCAGCCACGATCTCGTTGCGGCCGATCCAGTGCGTCTCGTACGGGCCTTCGTGGTACTCGGCATCTTCGGCGAAGAGCCGGGCGATGTCGTCCGGAGCGTTGCTCCTCCATGCCGTCAGGTAACGGTCGACCCACGAGGTGACGGTCTCGGTGGTGATAACGGGGTCGTTCATAGAAGCGGTCGTGCGTTCAGGATGACTGCGCGCTGCGTCAGGTGGCCGACATTCTTCATGTGACCGGGTCCCTCAGAATGGTGCGCAGGGTGGCCTGTGGAGTGGTGCGCGTGAAGGCGTCGAGGTGAATCTCGTGGTGTGGCCCCGCTCGGTGCAGATCCCGCTGCCTCGCGAAGTCACCGAGGCGCCCGAGGGTTGCGAATTCCTTAGCGAAGGGTCCGTGATGCATGACTTGAACGACCGCCTGCTCCGGCACAGAGAAAGGCGTGACGTCGTCTGAGCCCGTGTCCGCAGCGCTAGCGGCACGAGTCCGGGCGACAGCGATGGCTGCTGCCGATGTGCCGTCCGGGACCCTGGCCAGAACGCGGTAGAGAAGCGACGGAATCGGGTTCACGCTGTAGAAGTCGGCGATCTCGACTGGGGTCAGGTTGTCGGGATACCAGAACTGGATTTCAACGACCGGCACGTTGCCCTGATTGAGCTCACGGGCGATGTCGGAGACCAGAATCTTCTTGCGATAGAACTCGTCGGTGCCGGGCGCACCATCGCCGAGAACGGAGACATACTCTACGCGGGGTGCCCGCACGTGTTCCGGGTCGTCGGCGGAGTACAGGTGGTCGATCAGCGTCGTGACGGTCATGATTCCTCCTCGTTCGTGGGCGGCGGTTACTGCTGCGCGGATGACGCGGCGGTCGTTATCACGGTCGCGACCTCCCGCGGGTGGCTCACCATGGAAAGGTGCCCCGCGTCGATTTCGGTGACCGTCGCGCCGGCCCGGGATGCCATCCGCTGTTGGAGCGCAAGCGGGATGCTGCCGTCCGCCGATCCGGTCACGTACCACGACGGCAGCGTCTCCCACGCCTGGCCGCCGGCGGCGGGCGCACTGACCGCGGCGAAGGTGATGGGGCGCTGTTTGGCGTAGAACTCCGCCTGCAGCTGCTCTGAGAGCCCGGTTGCGAACGCTGGCTCGAACGGTCCCCGCTGGATGTACAGGTCGACATCACCCTCGGGGGCGTCCGGGTACGGGACCATCTCGAAGAGCTGCGTGGGGTCGACAGGCCCTGCACTGTTGAGCAGGTCGAGGAGACTTTCACCCTCGATCGGCACGAAGGCGTTCACGTACACCAGGCCGCGCACGTTGGCCGCGCCGAGAGCAGCTGATCCGATCAGGGCTCCACCGTAGGAATGGCCGACGAGGATCACCGGTCCGCTGGTGCGCGCCTGGAGGAAGGATGCCAGGTACTCGGTGTCGCCGGCGAGGGAGCGCAGCGGGTTCGCGAACTCGAGAACGGCGTACCCCTCGTCGGAGAGGATCCGTTGGACGGCAGTGAACGAGCTGGCATCGGTCCAGGCTCCGTGGACGATCACGATGGTCGGCTTGGTTGTATCGGTCATGATGGGCCCTCCGTGTGGATGCGGACGGAGCGTTTCTTCGCTCTCGCCGTGCGCCGCTCTGGTGCACAACAGGAGGTTTCCACACCTGGCAGTTTTGTTCGTGGGCGCATTTCATCCTGGGCGCATCGCACCCTGTCGCGGTCTGGAACGGGCGAGGAGGATAGGGGAGGTGGCAGCACGCACTGCCTGCACCCCGGGACGGAGTTGATGACCATGCCACTCGACAACGAACTGGGTGAGTTCCTGCGCGCGCAACGGGCACACCTGACGCCCGAGGAGGCTGGGCTTCGCAGCGTCGGCACTCGGCGAGTCAGCGGGCTTCGCAGGGAGGAGGTCGCAGTGCTCGCCGGAGTCAGCTCGAACTACTACACACGTCTCGAGCAGGGTCGCGAGCGCACTCCGTCTCCTCAACTTCTGGAGGCGTTGTGCCGGGCGCTGAATCTTTCCCCCGACGCGAGAGACCATGCGTTTCGGCTCGCCCGTCTCGCGCCCACAGACCGGATCACGGCTGAAGGACCGAGCCCTCATCTGCGCCAGTTGCTTGACTCTCTCCCCAGTGCTGCGGCGTACGTGGTCAACCCTGCGTTTCGAGTGATCGCCACAAACGATGTCGCCGCGGGCCTGATCGCACCGGCTCATCACGACGGGCGCGTGGTCGAGTTCCTTTTCCTCGATCCCGCCGCTCGCGACTACTTCGTCGATTGGAGTGTTGTTGCCCAAGCCACCGTCAGCGCGATCCGTCTGGCCGCGGGCTACTCGCCGACGCACCCCGAAGTTGCCTTGCTCGTTCGCCGGCTCTATGCCCGCAGTGCCGATTTTGCCGCGATATGGGACGACCGTGAGGTTCACGGCCTGACCACGGTCCATATGCGGATCGACCACCCGAGCGTCGGGCGGCTCGATCTGTCGTATCAAACGTTCGATGTTCGGGAAGCGCCGGGACTTCAGCTGACTGTCGCGACTGCCGAGCCGGGCAGCGCAAGTTCCGACGCTCTGGCACTGCTCGGCACGATTCAGGTCACCAACGCCCGGCTGTGATCGGGAGCCTCGGCGACTTCCGTTAGCCGCGCTCCACCGGCAGCCACAACTCTGTAGTGGCGGCGCTGAAGTCCTCCGACCGATCGAGGACGGCGACGATCGAGGGGCCGCGCCGGAGCCGCCACGGGTGGGACGGAAACCACTCGGTGGCGGTGCGGGCCCACGTCGACTGCAGCGCCTCTGGGTGCGGACCGGCGGTACGGAACACGGCCCACTCCCCAGCGCCTACCTCGATCACGTCGAGACCGTCCGGTACGGATGACTCCGCGCGCAGCGCGACTCCGTGCAGATAGGTGAGTTCACTGCCCTCGGCATAGTCCGGATCGACCTCAGCACTCACCTGGAGGAGACCGCCCGGTTCGGTGTCGCTCAATGCCTTGAGCCGGACATGCTCCTCCGGCGGCAACGAGGCGATGTGGGCCTGGATGTGCGGGTTGACGCCCTGGTGGATGAGCGGCACTCGGGCAGAGCGGCCGACGAGTCGGAACGCGGGTCGGTTGGCGATGCGGGTGTCCATGGGACTGTTCCCTTCTACGGTCAGGCGGAACCTCATGTGCGGTTGCACACGAAGGGGGCCACCGTCTCGTCGGACGTCGGCCGGGCTGGCGCCGTGCACGGCTCGGAACGCTCGGCCGAACGCCTCGGTCGAGCCATACCCGAATCGCACTGCGATCCCGAGCAGGTCTTCGTCGCCGAGTACGTCGGCCGCCGCTACTGACATTCGACGGCGCCGGATGTACTCCGACAGGGGCATACCTGCCAGCGACGAGAACATCCGACGCAGGTGATACTCGGTCGTGCCGAGACTGATCGCCAGGTCGGCGAGATCGACCTGCTCAGCGAAGTTGTCCTCGATCAGGTCGACGAGCCGGTTGAGACTTGCGATCACGGTGTCCCCTTTCGACATCCAGCCTCCTCGCGGATCGCATTTCGGGCCCGACTATCGCCGTTCGATCCGATCGGCGAGCTCGTCGTTATGCCTCACGCTCCGGCACCAGCCCGTGCTCATACGCGAACACGACGACTTGCACCCGGTCGCGCAGGTCGAGCTTTCGCAGCACGCTGCCGACGTGGGATTTGATCGTCGACTCGCTGAGGTACAGCGCCGTCGCGATCTCGGCGTTGTTACGGCCCGAGGCGATCTCAAGGATGATCTCGCGCTCTTTCTCGGTGAGTGTCGCGTACTCGGCTGGCAGCGGAGTTTGCGCGCGAATGGTCTTGTCGAGCAGTGCGCCGAGATCTCCCGGACCAATCACGGCGGTCCCCGAGTGGACGGTGCGGATGGCGGCTCCGAGGGATGCCGGGGAGGTGTCCTTCAGTAGGAACCCGCTCGCGCCATACCGGATGGCGGTGGCGGCGCGATCATCGAGATTGAACGTGGTGAGCACGATTACGCGCACGGGTCGGTCCCGGCGGGATGCCGCGGCCGGCGCGAAGATCTGGCGAGTCGCTTCGACGCCGTCGAGTTCGGGCATCCGGATGTCCATCAGCACGACATCGGGCCGTGTCTCCTCGACGAGCCGCACAGCTTCGTGGCCGTTGGCCGCCTGACCCACCACCTCAAGGTCGCGCTCCGCCCCGAGCGTGACGGCGACGCCGGAGCGGAACAGCTCCTGGTCGTCGACCAGGAGAACTCTGATGGGCTGATCGGTCATTCCGTCCCTCCCTCACGTCGCACCGGCACCCGGGCCACGGCGGTGTAGAGCGCGTCATCCGGTGTGGATGCGAAGGTGCCGCCCACCGATTGCAGCCGTTCGCGCAGCCCCGCCAACCCGGTGCGGGATCCCGGCCCGGGGAACTCCGCAGGGCGGTTGCTGACCGTGATGACGAGGGCAGGCTCGCCCCACTCCAGGTCGACCATGAGCCGGCCGCCGGGGATGCCGTGCTTGAGCGCATTGGTGAGTAGCTCCTGCAACGCGCGGTACGCGACTACCTCGAGTTCGGGTGGCAGCGGCCGGCTGACTCCGCGCACGGTGAGATCGACATCGGTGCCGCCGGAGCGAACCCCCTCGACGAGTGCCTCCAGATCGCTCGTGTCTCGACGCCCGGTCGGGCTGTCGTCGTCGGAGAGCACGCTGCGCACGTCGCCGAGCGAGCGCCGCGCGGTCTCGCCGATGTTGGCGAGTGCACCGCGAATCCGGTCCATGTCGTCGTCGCCCATCGCTTGGGTGGAGTCCGCTTGCGCGATGATCACCGCGAGCGAGTGGCCGACCACGTCGTGCACGTCGCGAGCGAGTCTGGCTTGGCGCGTGCGTAGCTCCGCGAGCTGTTGCGCCCGTTCGGTCTCAGCCTCGGCGCGTGACTTCTCCTCGGACGCCGCGCGATTCTGCACCCGTAGCCGCACCAGGAGTCCGAGCGCCCACGGTGCACCGAGGAGGGCAGCGACGACGATGAACCCGACGACGAGCCCGGTCGGCGCGTCAGAGAAGCCGAGGTCGGTTGCCGAGGTCACGAAGTTCAGCAACTGCCAGAGGCCCGATTCCTGTACGACACCCTGGCCAACCCAAGCTGCGTAGGTGACCGCGACGATGCCGCCGAGCGGTATCGACACCACGCTCAGGATCACCGTGACCGTCTTGCCGTACCGGCTGGTGCCGTATGCGACCAGCACGGCGGCGAGTTGCACCACGGCGATGTCGAGCCCGCCGAGCACTTGGATGATTGCCGACAGCCACACCAGGCCGAGGGCAACCAACGGAGCGCGTCGGTACAGCCCGGCGGCGGCGGCCATCCCCACCGCGATGACAACCGCGAGCGCGGGGTCGGCCGACCCCACGAAGATCGCCCGAGCGATTCCGAACAGGCCGACGATGACGCCGATCGAGATGTCGAACCACGGCACTGAGGCGCGGCGCTCGATCATGTCGCGACCACCGAGTGGCGTCGCCGGATGACGCGCGCCAGGGGCTTCTCGATGAGCATCCAGCTGAGTGTAGCGGCCGCGATCGTGAGCACGGCGGCGAGCGCTGGGCCACCGGGCACCGTTGTTTCGCGAAGCCAGAGCGTCAGCGGATAGTTCCACAGGTACGCGCCGTACGAGACGATGCCCAGCGCGAGCAGGGGCCGCAGCGCTGGCGAGGCGAGGGTGCCCCAGTGCTGCCACGCGATCGAGACGAGCGAGACCGTCAGCAGCGCGACGAGCGGCCCCCACAGCAGGTAGGTCTGCGTGCTCCCGCGGACTGGCAGCACGCTGAGCAGCCCCAGCACCGCGAGGGCTACCGGGGCGATGACGATCGGCACCCGCATGCGGTCGCGCAGCACCCGCGACGTCGCTCCGATCACGAAGCACACCGCCCACGAAGTGGGAAAGGTGTACACGAGGTCGGGCCGCGCGCCCGCCCACACCAGGCTCAGGATGCACGCAACCACGCTCAGCACGGCGATCGTGCTGAGCGCCAAGCCCACCCGCTTCCTGCGCCAAGCGACGGCGAGTACGACGGGCCATACGAGGTAGAACTGCTCCTCGACCGCGACCGTCCACAGGTGGAAGATCGCGGCGCTGCCATGCGGGAAGGGCAGGTCGGCGGTCCAGGTCAGCGCGACCAGCACCGTGCGACCGAGCTCGTCGGCGTCTCCCAGCGGATCGAACAAGAGCGTCACCGCCACGAGCACGCCGATCATCGCCAGCAGTGCCGGCGCGAGCCGAACCGCTCTGCGGAAAGCGAACCGACGCAGTCGGACCCTCCCGTCCCGCTGCAGTTCGTCGAGCAGCACTCCCGTGATCAGGTGACCACTGAGCGCGAAGAACATGACGACGCCGACGACACCCGCACCCGCGAACGCGTCGGGTAGAGCATGCCGGAGCATCACCAGGGCGACCGCGACGCCACGTAGCAGGGTGATTCCGTCGTTGCGACCGCCTATCATTGCCGGGCGAACGCCGCATCGACGAGCTCGTCGAGCAGGCGCGGGTAGCTGAGGCCGATCGCCGCGAACATCCGTGGTACCTGGGATTCCCCGGTCATCCCGGGCATGGTGTTGACCTCGTTGAGCACCGGCCCGCTCG